>ENA-ORSA01000106-ORSA01000106.1-human-gut-metagenome-genome-assembly--contig:-NODE-106-length-97089-cov-17.263794_pt1 | contig 97089 bp, 72 predicted proteins | sample MGYA00242179_ERZ509142 | MGnify/ENA primary metagenome ERZ509142 (study PRJEB26280, sample SAMEA2338659) | human gut metagenome | biome: human gut; feature: human-associated habitat; material: faeces... | reverse complement strand
CGTGTGGAGTATCCGCATTGGTACGGATTTCCATCTTTGTATACTTGTCGCAGAGGTCCATAAGCTCCTTGAAATCGCCAGAAAGTTCTGCAGCCTTTGTCTCAATCTGACCAGCGTAAACCTGACCTGTAGTACCGTTCAATGAGATGTAGTCGCCCTCCTTGTAAACAACACCCTCAATCTCAACAGTCTTAGTCTTGTAGTCGACGTTGATTGAGCCTGCACCTGAAACGCAGCACTTACCCATACCACGAGCAACAACAGCAGCGTGAGAAGTCATACCGCCACGAGCTGTAAGGATACCCTCAGCAGCTGACATACCAGCGAGGTCCTCAGGTGAAGTTTCGATACGAACCATGATTACCTTCTTGCCATCATCGTGCCATTCCTCAGCGTCATCAGCATGGAATACAATCTGACCGCAAGCGGCACCAGGAGAAGCAGGAAGACCCTGTGTGATAACCTTAGCCTTAGAGAGAGCCAACTTGTCGAATACAGGGTGCAAGAGCTCGTCGAGCTTCTGCGGTTCGCAACGAAGGATAGCTGTCTTCTCGTCAATCAGACCCTCGTGGAGGAGATCCATAGCAATCTTAACCATAGCAGTACCTGTACGCTTGCCGTTACGTGTCTGGAGGAACCAAAGCTTGCCCTCCTGAACAGTGAACTCCATATCCTGCATATCGCGATAGTGCTTCTCGAGCTTGTCCTGAAGTGCATCAAGTTCCTTGTAAAGCTCAGGCATAGCTTCCTCCATAGAAGGATAGTTGGCAGCACGCTCTTCTTCAGAGATTCCTGCACGCTCAGCCCAGCGCTGTGAACCAATCTTTGTAATCTGCTGTGGAGTGCGGATACCAGCAACAACGTCCTCGCCCTGAGCGTTAATCAGGTACTCACCATTGAAGAGGTTCTCGCCATTGCCTGCGTCACGGCTGAAGCAAACACCCGTAGCTGATGTCTCGCCCATATTGCCGAATACCATAGCCATAACAGAAACTGCAGTTCCCCACTCGTCAGGAATACCTTCCATCTTACGATAGAGAATAGCACGCTCGTTCATCCAGCTGCGGAATACTGCGCAGATAGCACCCCAAAGCTGCTCCTTTGGATCGGTCGGGAAGTCGTTGCCTGTCTGCTCCTTGATAGCCTTCTTGAAGAGTTCAACGAGTTTCTTGAGTGACTCTACAGAGAGGTCCTTGTCAAGAACAACACCCTGCTCCTCCTTTACTTTCTCTATGATAGCCTCGAATGGGTCAATATCTTCCTTGTTCTCAGGCTTCATACCAAGAACAACGTCACCGTACATCTGTACGAAACGACGATAGCTATCATAAACGAAGTGTGGGTTGCCTGTTTTCTCTACCATACCAGCAGCAACCTCATCATTCAAACCAAGGTTGAGGATGGTGTCCATCATACCCGGCATAGAAGCGCGAGCACCTGAACGTACTGAAACCAAGAGAGGATTTTTAGGATCACCAAACTTGCAATTCATCAGTTCTTCAGTGTGAGCCACTGCAGCATTGACTTCGTCAGCAAGCAACTCAACAATCTTCTGCTGACCTACCTTATAATACTCATTGCAAGTGTCAGTTGTTATTGTAAAACCAGGAGGTACAGGAACACCAATATGGTTCATCTCAGCAAGGTTCGCACCCTTACCACCGAGTACCTCACGCATTGAAGCATTACCTTCGGCCTGTCCATTACCGAAGGTATAAACTCTTTTTTCGTTCATAAGTTAATTAGGTTTGTTTTATATATTCTATTTTTTATGTTTTTTCTATCTGCAAAGATAATTCCAATTTCGGAATTTTCCAAATAATTTAGCATAAAATGTAATGTCTATGTTGCATTTTTATATGTTCGTTTCTGTTATCGCAAACAAATTCAATAGTTTTTGTAGTTATTTGTAAATGTCATAATGTCATTGTGTAATATTCTATCAATCCGCTCATCGGGCTTTTCAATATCTTTCCGACAGTATATCCATTACTTTCTGCAGCCTTTTGTAATTGTTGGCTATAGTAATATGCAATGCTGCCTATGGCATTAATCACTGGTTTCGCTCCATAGCTTACATATTGTCTCAAATTATTCTTGATGAATTGATCGAAATTCATTATTACAAGTTGTTCGATGTTGTCGTCATCGATATGTCGTGCAGCAAACTGCGATAGCGATGCCAGAAATCTATTGGGAGCAGGCTGCCTATATACATTGTTTATTATATCAGACAATTGAAGTTGTGTTTCTTCCGTAAAACTATTGCAAAGTTGTTTGGGCAGTAATCCCTTGAATACAGCATTGACAATTAGTTTGCCAAGAGCAGCCCCGCTGCCTTCATCACCTAGAATAAAGCCAAGTGGAGAAGTTTGTAGTGTCATTTTCTGCCCGTCGTACAGACACGAGTTGGAGCCTGTGCCAAGTATGCAAACCAAACCTTCCTCTTTTCCGCATAAGGCGTGGCATGCTGCCATGATGTCGCTTTCTACACTTATTGTTGTATTATTGTGGAAGACTTTCTTCAGCAATTGTTCGATAATGTATTTTTTATCAGCTACGCAGCCTGCACCATAGTAATATATATGGTGTACGTCATGTAGATCAATCTCTTTATGTTTAGACTTGTTGACAAATTCGTCCTCTATCGTTTGCTTGATATCTTCTTGCGACTGTACAACTGGATTGATACCTTTAGTCTGTATTATATGTGTAGTATATTTGTCGTATACGAAGCACCAGTCGGTTTTGGTGCTTCCACTGTCTACAATGAGTATCATATTTTCTATTTTATTTTAAGTACAGATAGTAAATTGCAGCCAAAGTGATGACTACTATTGACGTTAAAACAAGTTTGATAAGGCAACCGGTCACTTTTTTTAAAACCAGGAAACCAAAGACTATAGCTACTATAATGAAAACGTAATAACCAAAATTAGAAGACATAATTTACACTTTTTGTTTTTTTTGCAAAGATACAACAAAAAATCGGTTCGTCCGATTTTCTTTATAAAAAGAAAGAAGGGTATGACCTTTTTGTAGCCATACCCTCCTGAGGATATTATTCTATTAGTTCTCCATAAATTTCTTTGCGGCACGCAACTGATGGCGCATGTTGCTAAGTAGCTGCTGGCTCTCCTGAAGTACGTTCAGATATACGAGCGATACTTTCAAGTTGCTATTGTCTTTAGCTTGCTGGATGCGGTCAATGTGATGCTTTCTCACTACTGAAAGGTTGTCCTTGCATTGGTCGGCCATAGCCAATGTGTCGCGATAGTGCTCGAAACGTGTTGTTGAAATCTGAGCTTCAGTTTGCTGCATTAGATCGTTTATGCTGTTGCGAACTGCCATGAATTCGTCAGCGTAAACCTGTGGCAGTGGATTGAAGTTGTTGTCAACATGCTCCTTGATAGGATCGAGCATACGACGCAAGCAGTATAGGTATTGCTCGGATGAGTTGATGCCCAAATGGAACCATGTGTTACGTTCAATGGCAATATCTGTAGGTACGCGTTTTAGGGCGAGAAGTTCCTGGCGTCTGTACTTTTTCAGAATTTCCATTTCCTTGTCAAGATTAGAAAGCACGTGTCGTAATATCTTCGGACTCTCACTCTCCAATCCGTTGATAATCTCGTTGAACTGGGTTAAGGTGAAACGAGTCATGAAACTTTGTGTGCGAGATACATGCTTCTTGAGCAAGTCCCAAACAATCTCGGGGTCGCGGGTGCGCATCATAAGCTGGAATACCTCCTCCTTGCCTGCCTCCTGCTCCTTGCGCTTATAGTTTCTGTTGCTGCGGATAAGCAGGAAAATCACCAGTCCCATTAACAGAATCTTGGCAAAGGCACCTCCATAGAACATCAACAAGCATACAATGGCACAAGTGGCGAATGCAACACCGGCTGTAATGAACCATCCACCGATTACGCTTATCACACCAGTGACACGGAATACTGCGCTTTCGCGGCTCCAGGCACGGTCGGCCAGAGACGAACCCATTGCAACCATAAATGTCACGTAAGTCGTAGACAGAGGCAATTTATAGTTTGTTCCGATTGTGATAAGCATTGATGCCAGAACAAGATTGATGGCAGCTCTCACTACGTCGAATGCTGCCCCGTCGTTAAGTTCAGCCTCCTGCTTGTTGAAGCGTGAGTCGATCCATCTTCTTAGACCCACAGGCAGGATTTGGGTAAGGCTTGAGCTGGAATCTTGTGTAATTCTTACTACACCACGAGCTACACGTGACGAACCGAACATCTCGTCGCCTTCATCTTGACGACTCAAGTCTACTGATGTCTTGATGACGTTGCGAGCCTTCTTCGATGTTGCCATTGCAATAATCATGATGACACCAGCTGCAAGCAGGAAGAGTGGGGGAGTCTTTGCCGAACCGTTAAGCGAGTGCATCATATAGTTGGTGGCACCTACGGAGTTGGAGTTGGCGACGAAGTCCTGATAAGAGTCGAGACCAGCGAGGGGCACACCGATGAAGTTGACAAGGTCGTTGCCGGCAAAAGCCATAGCAAGGGCGAATGTACCCATAAGCACGATAAACTTGAATACATTTACCTTAAGCAGGTGAATCACCTCCATGATAATAGTCGAACCGATGAATGTATATACAATCAGAGCCGATATGTTGTTTTCAATCCACATCCTTGTGTCTTCAGCGATAAAGCGCGACTTGCCCATTCCTTTAAGAAAAATGAAGTAAGAAAGTGCGGTGAAGGCGATACCGCCAAATATTGCTATTGACCAGCGTGAGTGCTTGCGATAGTTGAATGTAAACACGATACGTGATAGCCACTGTACAACGATACCGAAGACGAATGCAATGGCAACGCTTACAAAGATAGCAACGATTACGCTCAATGCTTTATCTGTATTGAGCAGGTCACCGAATGAGAGCGAAGGATCGCCTACAATCTTGATGGCAGCTAAAATGAATGTTCCGCCTAACAGCTCAAACACAAGCGATACTGTTGTTGATGTAGGCATTCCTAATGAGTTGAAGATATCAAGAATAATTACATCCGTAACCATTACGGCAAGGAAGATTGTCATTACGTCGTAGAATGAGAAGTTGGAAGGTTGCATGATTCCGTGTCTTGCAACGTCCATCATTCCCGATGACATAACTGCACCTATGGCCACACCAGCTGATGCTACTATTAATACTGTCCGAAACTTGGCCACCTTGGCACCTATTGCACTGTTTAAAAAATTCACGGCATCGTTGCTGACTCCGACAAAAAGGTCGAATATAGCCAGACACAGCAAGAATGCCACAATAACGAGATACATTGTTTCCATATTGCTTTTTATAGTATGAATGGGTTTGTTTTGTATTTTTTTACGCTGCAAAATTATAATTGCAATATTACACGTGGTTTAAACACATATTACAATCATGTTACAAATTCTATTTGGAGTTAATGTCTGTTAATAATTTCTGCTAAAGTATTGTACTTTGGCAATAACATCGTAATTTAGTGAAGCAATAATAATAACAATGGAAAGATTTAAAGTTATCATAGTAGAAGACGTGCCTTTAGAACTTAAAGGTACTGAAGGTATTCTGCATAATGAAATGCCTGAGGCAGACGTCATAGCAACAGCCGATTCGGAAGAAGAATTTTGGAAACAGTTTCGTCAGAACAACCCCGATTTGGTATTGCTTGACTTAGGACTTGGTGGCAGCACAACTGTAGGCGTGGAAATATGCCGTAAACTGAAAAACGAGCATCCAGAAATGAAGGTGCTTATCTTCACCGGCGAAATACTGAATGAGCGTTTGTGGGTTGATGCAATTGATGCCGGATGCAATGGTATAATACTCAAGAGCGGCGAAATGCTCACCCGTAGCGACATAGTACGAGTATTGGAAGGAAAGAAATATGTATTCAACCAGCCTATTTTAGAAAAGGTGGTTGAACGCTTCTGCGAGTCGGTACGTAATGTTATGCAGCACAATGACGCCATGATACGTTATGAGATTGACGAGTATGACGAGCGCTTTTTGCGACATCTTGCCCTTGGCTATACTAAAGAACAAATCTCCAATCTGCGAACAATGCCTTTTGGAGTTAAGAGTCTGGAGAAACGCCAGAACGAACTTGTACAGAAGTTGTTCCCTAATGGCAATCAAGGAATGGGCATAAATGCCACCCGGCTTGTGGTAAAGGCATTTGAGCTTCAAATACTTGATGTGCAGAATCTTTATGCCGATGAGTAGAAGGCTGATGACTATAATATCGGCTTACACATGCTTGGTACTTTTCGTTTTGCAGATAGCGGTGGTGATGGGTTCATGGGTGGCATCAGTGCTTTATCCTGAACTTGCAATACGTTCGATGTTTGTAGGCGAAAGCGTAAGATGGTTTTGGAGCACTTTGGCCGACAATATGTCGTCCACAATATTGGTATGGCTTCTATTGTCGGGTGCGATGACTGAACTGTTTGTGGGTGGCGGATTGTCCAAAGCTATTGTTTCCTATAAGCAAACAACAGATTATGAACGGATGGCTCTGATGGTTGTGGCTTGGGAATTAGTGGCTATGTTTATAGTGCTTTTCTTGCTTGCTTTTGTTCCGCATGCCGTATTGCTTAGCGCACTTGGTACGATTACGCCTAATTCTTATTTGGACAGTTTCGTTATAATGCTCATACTAGGAGTGTGCATAATGTCGTTGACTTACGGTATGGTTACAGGTCGGTACGCATCGTTTGTAGATGCTTATGGTGCTGCCGCATCAGGTGTAGCTACGACAGCACCATTGGTTATTGTGTATTTATTGGCTGCAGAATTGTACTGCTCGGTTGTTTGGGTATTTACTTAATATCGAGTTTGTCAAAGATAAGTCCTTTTTGCAACACTTTGGCAAACTCGTTCTCGAAGTTTGGGGTAAATACCGAGTTGCCGATATTCTCGACTATCTCGTTGACTGACCAATAACGTCCGCCATCAAGTTCTTCTGTGCTTGGATGTATCGGTTCATCGTAAATGGTGCAAAACACATTGACAAGTTCTTTCTCAACAAGGCTTTCAAATACGTACGATTTTATGAATACGGGGGTGAATTGTTTTATGCCCAGTTCTTCAGATACCTCACGTCGTAAAGCCTCATCAATAGTCTCGCCATAGTCAACGTGTCCACCGCATGCTGTGTCCCATTTGCCTGGCTGTATGTCTTTCCATTCAGGACGCTTTTGCAGATAAAGTCCTTTAGAACGGTTGAAGACATGCAGATGAACAACTTGGTGAAGTAGTTTTGAACCATTGTGTGCTTCGCCCCTTGAAATTCGGCCTATAACATTTCCGCTTTCGTCTACGTGTGGGAAACATTCATTGCTATTGTCCTTTTTCATATTTACTTAACCTTCTTTCGCTCTTATGTTTTTCAACTTTCTTATTGCTTTTAAGCTAATTACAAACTGAGAATGTAGATCTTGCTTCCGACGAAAGTTTTGTGAATAGAGTCGTTGCAAGGCTTAGTTTTGAATATGCCGAAAATAGAGCTGCCGCTTCCACTCATCTGAGCATATGCCGCTCCTGCTTCATATAGTTTGTTTTTTATGGTCTGTAATTCGGGATATTGGGCAAATACGCTATCTTCGAAATCGTTGGTCAGCAATCCCTTCCATTCTTCTATTGGCATAGCTACAATTTCACGGCACGACACCTTGGGCATATGTGGAGTAATTCCTGCAAAGGCCTCCTTGGTAGATACGGACACTTGTGGCTTTACTATCACAAGTGTGTAGCCGCTTAATGCGTTGTCAGTGATTTCTACAGGCGACAGAATCTCGCCAATACCCTCGGCATAGGCAGGTTCGGCATTGATGAAGAAAGGACAGTCAGCACCCAAGCGTGCAGCATACTTCTCCAGTTCGGCATTACCTGCGTTGATGCGAAAACGCTGGTCGAGCAACTTCAGCATAAAAGCAGCATCGCTCGAACCTCCTCCGAGTCCGGCCTGGCTCGGTATTCGTTTGTACAGGTGTGTATGAATACGCGGTATTTCATAGTCGGCTGCCAGCATATTGTAGGCTTTCACTACAAGATTGTCAGCCTCGTTGCAGCATATTCCGTCGCCACTTACCTTAAAGTCGCAATTTGTATCTGATGGGAACAGCTCGCTCATTGTCTTTATCTCCAATGCATCACAAAGCTGTACTGGCAGGAAAACAGTCTGCAGATTGTGGTAACCATCGTTTCGTTTCTCGACAATATTTAGTCCGAGATTTATTTTTGCACAAGGAAAATCAATCATATTATATAAGGTGTATTTAGGGATAAATGCAAGAGGGGATGTGCTCACACATTCATTGCATGAAGCATATCCCCTCAGGTTTTTGGTAAATATATTATTTTTCTTTCTTTATCTTGTCAACGTAAGCATCGATTACAGCCACAGCTGTGATGTTGACAATGTCGCGTACCGAACTTTCGAAGTCGGTGAAGTGGATAGGCTTGTTGAGACCCATCTGAATCGGACCGATGATTTCGGCGTCAGGATCCAATGCCTGCAACAATTTGTAGCTACCCTGAGCACTGCTCATATTGGGGAATACAAGAGTGTTTACATCCAGTCCCTTCAGGCGTGTGAACGGATACTTGCCGTCACGAAGCTGCTTGTTGAGAGCGAAGTTAACCTGCATCTCACCATCGATGACCATATCGGGATAACGTGATTGCAATGTTTCTACAGCGTTATGAACCTTCACGGGGCTGCCAATTTCGTCTGTACCAAAGTTAGAGTAGCTAATCATAGCAATGTGTGGCTCCTCGTTGAAGAACTGAACTGTATTGGCCGAAAGACGTGCAATGTCGATAAGTATGTTCTCGTCCGGATGGCGGTTGATGAGTGTATCCGAGAGGAAGAACACGCCCTTCTTGGTGTTGAGGATATGCATTGTGGCGAATGTATTGAATTCGGGACGTATACCGATAACCTCCTTTGCCACCTTGATGGTGTTTGAGTATTTGGTATACAAGCCGGTAATGAATGCGTCTGCGTCGCCAGTTTCAACCATCATCATACCGAAGTAGTTGCGCTCGTACATCTTGTCATAAGCCTCCTCGAATGTGTAACCTTGACGAGCACGCTTCTTTGCCAGATGTTTGGCATATGTAGCACGTCTGCCCTGTTCCTGGTCGGCACGCATATCAATCAACTCAATACCATCAAGATTAAGCTTCAAACGCTCTGCAACACGGCGCAAGCGGTCGGGGTTGCCCAATAGAATAGGGTAACAGAAGCCTTCGGTCTTGGCCTGTACTGCAGCTTTCATCATTGAAGGATGGGCACCCTCGGCAAATACTACACGCTGTGGGTGCATGCGTGCTGTATCATGCAGATTGCGTGTGAGCTTGGTTTCCTGACCGAGCAGCTCCATAAGGTTCTTCTTGTACGAATCCCAGTCGGTTATGGTCTTTCTTGCAACTCCACTTTCGATAGCTGCCTTTGCCACAGCAGCACTAACCTCTGTGATAAGACGCGGGTCGACAGGTTTCGGAATGAAATACTTAGGTCCGAAGCTAAGGTCGTTGACATGGTAAACCTCATTTACGATATCGGGAACAGGCTGCTTAGCCAAGTCGGCAATAGCATGTACGGCAGCCATCTTCATCTCCTCGTTGATAGCCTTGGCATGAACGTCAAGAGCACCGCGGAAGATGTATGGGAAACCGATAACGTTGTTAATCTGGTTGGGATAGTCGCTACGACCTGTTGACATGAGCACGTCAGGACGGCTTGCCATAGCGTCCTCATAGCTGATTTCAGGTACGGGGTTGGCAAGAGCAAACACGATAGGCGAATCAGCCATTGAGCGTATCATATCCTGCGAAAGCACGTTGCCTTTTGACAGACCTACGAATACATCGGCACCTTTGATAGCCTCCTCAAGAGTGTGGATGTCAGTTCGGTGAGTGGCGAACATCTGCTTCTGTGTGGTAAGGTTGGGACGGTCGGCTGTGATAACGCCTTTAGAGTCGAGCATTACGATATTCTCAATCTTCGCGCCCAAAGCCACATAAAGCTTTGTACAGCTTATGGCGGCAGCACCTGCACCATTCACAACGATGTGCACATTTGCAATGTCCTTGCCAGCAACTTCAAGAGCATTCTTCAATCCTGCAGCCGATATGATGGCAGTACCATGCTGGTCGTCGTGCATAACAGGAATGTCGAGAGTCTTCTTCAGACGTTCTTCAATATAGAAGCATTCTGGTGCCTTGATGTCCTCAAGGTTGATACCACCAAAAGTAGGAGCGATCTTCTCTACAGCCTCACAGAACTTCTCTGGGTCTTTCTCGTCGACCTCTATGTCAAACACATCGATGCCTCCGTAAATCTTAAACAGAAGTCCCTTGCCTTCCATTACTGGCTTGCCACTCATGGCACCAATGTCGCCAAGGCCAAGTACTGCAGTACCATTTGATATCACAGCAACAAGGTTGCCTTTATCGGTGTACTTGTACACATCGTCAGGATTGCTCTGGATTTCCAAGCATGGGAAAGCCACTCCAGGAGAATATGCAAGACTAAGGTCGGTTTGGGTGTGGTAAGGTTTTGTCGGCTTGACTTCAATCTTGCCAGGACGACCGCTTTGGTGATATTCCAAAGCGTTTTCTTTTGTAATTTTTACCATTTTTATTCTGTTTTTATTGTTTTATGTGCATTTTTTTACAAATTACTAATATTAACTTATAATACGATACAAAAGTAACTAAAAACAAGAAAATATACAACTTTATTGGTGTTTTTATTTAGAAAACTTTGAACCAATCGAAAGTTTTTGTAACTTTGCATCGCTTTAAATATACACATATAAAAATATACTGATAAAACATACAGATGCATAAAGACAATTTACAGACCAACTACCGTATGGAGCTGCCTGCCAAAATAATGCATGTTGCTATGCGTGAGTTCAGGCGTTGCGGGGTCAAGGCTGTCAAAATGGATGATATAGCGAGCCGCCTGAGCATATCGAAGCGTACTTTATATGAAATATTTTCCAATAAGGAAGAATTGCTTTTGGAATGTGTCCGTATGCAAGAGGAGGCATTTGAAAAGCATATGATAGAATTCAGCAATGACAATAGCCACAGTTCAATTGACATTATCCTCGAGTTCTACAGATTTCAGATGCAAAATGTCAGTGACGTGTCTCCGGTTTTCTATCAAGAACTATCAAAGTATGGACATGTGATGGAGTATCTCAACCAGAAACGCATTAAGCGTAATGCCAATGCCAATGAGTTTTTTGCGCGTGCTGTGAGTGAGGGTCATTTCCGTAAGGATGTCGATTTTGACATCGTGTCGCAGATAGGTGCAGCTTCAATGGAGTATGCTATGAAGACTGAAATGTATGAAAAATATGGAATGAAAGATTTATTGCACAACATTTTGTTCCTATTCCTGCGTGGCTTATGCACAGCTGAAGGTATTGCTCTGCTTGACTCGTCTATAGTCGAGTAGGGGCTATCTGGGTTTAGTATGTCACATAAGGTTCTATTCTTTTGAGATCTTCTTGTGAGAATTCTTTCATTAGATGCAGTTCGTTTATGGATTTAATCATACCATGCAACCGACGGTAGTTGACGATAGCACTTGCTTGATAATAATTAATGTATGGATGATGCTTGATCTGTGCGAGAGAACTCTTGTTAATGTTTATTTTCTTGATATTGTCGCTGTCGATATTTATGTAGGCTATAGCCTTGGCAGGAAAATCATCAATTTCTAACAGTTGTTCTTTCGAAACGTATCCACCGAGACGTGTGCGGTAGTCTACTATGCGTCGGGCGTAGTAGCTGCCTATTCCAGGAATCTTCTTCAGTTCGGTTGTGTCTGAGCTGTTTATCTTCAATGTCTCGCCATCCTTTATCTTGGGTGTGTACCCTTTCTCCTTAAAGTTGTATTCAATAGAGTGATTATGGTATTGGGCTCTTTGGCTGTATGTACGCTGCCTGCCATTTCTGACTTCGGTCAATGACGAGGCTGGAAGATAGTCACTTGAGATGTGTATGTATGGAGCCAAACGCTTGTAGTCCTTGGCTGTCAGACCATAGACGTAGGCAAAGTCTTCCTTGCATTGGTATACGCCACCACGAGCGCGGAATTTGTAAATGTTGCGAACCTGCCATGGTTGTAGTCCAAGACGCAGCAGTTGTGTGCTGTCGGCTGTATTGGGATCGAAGCAGAACGTTTCTACTTTGCGTGTAGGCACGGCATATGCGTCGGCAGTTTCTTCCTTATGTTGTGATGGGTTCTTATGTAGAGTGGTGTCAGCAGAATTGTTGACAATATCATTGCTGTATTCCGTATCAGCGAAATAGCCAGTAAGAACGGCAAAGATAACAAACAGGCTCAAAAGGAACAGCAAGCCTCTTCTGTCAGATTTATGCATAATATATAGTTTAAGGTATTACTAGTTTTGGCACAAAGATAGTAAATGTAATGGTTCGTTGCAAGATTATCATCAAAAAGAATAAAGATTTATAATAAAATAAAGCCTAATGTTTTGCTGTTTTGAGCTAAAGCATTACCTTTGTGTGCAAATTATTAACATCCGTCTTCATTAGAGGCAATAAGCATGATTACAAACAATAGTGTAAAAATATTAAGTTTCATCTTAGGTTTCTTCCTTGTTTTAGGATGCAACTCACGTAATAACAAAACATCAGAAGCAGCAGAAGATCTTGTAGCAAAGAAGAATCTTCAAGGTATATGGCTTGATGACGAGGACGAGGATGTCGTCTTTCGCATAAAGGGTGATACCGTCTATTTTCCAGACTCTACAAGTATGCCAGCTTATTTCCGTATCGAGAAGGACTCGTTTATAATTGTAGGCGGCAACACTATTAGCTATCATATTGTGAAGCAGACGCCCCACCTGTTTATATTTGTCAACCAGAATGGCGAGAAGGTAAAGCTGTGCAAGACAAGTGACAAATCTTATTTGGACATGTTTGCTGCCAAGACGGTGTTGACAATCAATCAAAATAAGGTTGTTAAGCGCGATACTGTTTTCTTTAATAATAATGACAAGTATCATTGCTACGTTCAGGTAAACCCTACTACTTATAAGGTAGCCAAGAGCTCGTGCAATGAGGATGGTGTAGAGGTGGACAATGTATATTACGACAATATTGTCAATCTTAATGTCTACAAAGGAGCCAATAAGCTTTATTCAAGCGATATGCGTAAGGAATACTTCAAAAATGAAGTGCCAAGCCAGTTCCTGCGTCAGTCTGTATTCAGCGATATGACATTCGACAAGGCGGATAGTGAGGGAATACATTTCTTTGCTGTTCTTGCTATTCCTGAAACCTCCATAAGCTATTATGTAGAAACTGTTGTCACTTACGACGGTAAGGTTTTCTTCAGAATAAAGAAGTAAATATAATAATGAAAGAATGATGGCAAAGTAATATAATAATACTTGACCAAGTAATATATATTACTTTGCCATTTAATATATATTACTTTGCCATTTGATATATATTACTTTTTTTACCTTGTTTTGATATTCTTATAGCCCACAAGCTGGTCAGCCCTTTGTCCGAACTGTCGGTAATATACGAGTATCTGGTATTCATTTTCTGTCTGATGGAAATTACCTTCATCTGTCAATGGCAATACCGTAGAACCGTCAAGGGTAGTTGTAATATATCGGTATGAATAGTAGCCTTGCTTCAACAGCGCATACGCTTCATATCGTTTTGCATCGTCATTGTATTCCATCTTAATGCCGTGCTTGCCCATAATGCTTGTCCATACTCCATTAATGTAAACCGGACCAGGCTGCTTTTGGATGCTTAATGCAAACTTCACATTGACATAGTCAGAAGCAATGTCGTTCTCTACGTTGTCGCTATTGCGAATGTAGAAATGTCCGTTGGCATCTTCGTCGTATATATAATTACGTCGTGGCTCATCGGTCCATAGGTCGGCACAATAATTGGTGCCATCCCAATACATTGACTCCACACCCATAGAAGGACGCTCAACGTCAAGAATCTCAAACTTGCGGTATTCGTTGCCACCATCGAAAATCAGTTCGCGGTTGTGGCTGAATATCATCTTATTTGAGAGCACAGTCTGAGGCTTGGTGTTGTAACGGGCTGTGCTCCATACACCGTTTTGCATTATTATTGTCGTTAGCTCTTTTTGGGGATTGGATATTCTTAATCCTGAAAAGTCCACGCTGCCTGACACTTGTTGGTGGGTTGCATTTGCGTCAATATCGGTATTTGACGATACGCTTGCTTCAATTTTTACAAATGGATCTACCACCATAAAATGAGCATATAGAATGGTGTCCTTATCGTTGTCGTCATAAACAGCGAGCCTATAGTTGCCGCTCATATTCAGCCGGCATCGTTCGTTGGGTATTGACAGTTCGTAATGGGTGTATATTCTATTGGTATTGACCGACTTTGTGTAGCTGTCAATAACGTCGCCATCGGCAAATCCGTCGCAGAAGTCAGTGTCGAAAATGCCTTCTGATGCTGACCAGTCGGCTTCGCAATGCTGTAATTTATAGACATATCTGTGATAGTCGTGTGTAAGGTCGTCAAAATGGATATTTATCGGAGTGCCGTCCTTTATGTTGATTATAGGCATAGAAAGCCACCTATTGCCGGCAACGACCTGCAACGAGGCAATGTTTTTGGATAACACAACATCCCTTTGGGCAGTGGCTGTCGTGCTGAAGCACACGACCAGCCCTGCCATTAATAGTCTTATGGGTATGCTTGACAACATATCTGTCAAAATAAATATAGATTATAAATCAACTGAAACTTTGAAATTCAACTGACGACCAGTCAGATAATTGGGTACCGCATATTGTTGTGCGGTGACGTCGGTGACCCAGTAGTAGGAGTTGACATTGCTTATGCCCAACAGATTGAGACACTCTATGCCCAGCCATACATTGCGCAGCGGATTAAGCTTGCTGTTATGACGGGTGTTGTCAATAAGCCGGTAGCTGAGTCCCATATCCACACGCTTGTAGGCAGGAGCACGAAACGAGTTGGTCTCCAGTTCCTGATGTGGAGCCGAGAAAGGCAGGCCGTCGGCATAAGCCAGTTTTAATGACATCTTCCAACGTTGTGTTCCGGGGAAATAGTCGGTAAAGAACAGGCTTACGGCAAACCGCTGGTCAGTGGGAAGCGGTATCGATTTGTTGTTGAGTTTCATACTTGTGTCCATCAACGAGAACGACAGCCACGAGTCGGCTCCGGGCACGAATTCTCCATAGAGTTTCATGTCAAGTCCGGCAGCGTGTCCGGAATATTCATTGCCTCCATAGTATACTACCTTGACGTTGTTGACACTATAAGGGATAAGATTGCCGAGAATCTTGTAGTAAGCCTCTGCCGAAAAACGAAATTGTCGGTTGTTTATCTTGAAACGATAGTCGTAACCGGCAATAAGATGGATGGAGCGTTGGCTCTTTGCCTTGCGGTTGAGTGTGGCATATGTCACACCATTGACGGTAGATGTGTCGCGTATCTCCTTAAAGAAAGGCGACTGATAGTAAAGTCCTGTAGCAAGTCGCATGGTTACATTCTCGTTGAAAGCCGGAATTATGCCGAGTGAGACGCGCGGACTTAATATCGTCTCCTTATTGTAGCTCCAATGGGCAATGCGTACACCGTAATTGAGAGTGTAAAGAGTCTTCTTGCCTGCGCTGGCAAAGCGATAAGTGTCCTGGATGTAGGCCTCCATGCGTCGTGCACTAAGCGAATTTTTGGCACGCATACTGTAAATCATCTTGAGGTCGCTGCCTGTGTGCGGAATATTGTAATTGCTTGAGTCGCGCATCTCATACTCGGCCGAATTCTCGGTGATGTGTTCGTTCTTTATGGTGAAAGCGGCTTCAATGTCGTGCTTTTTCGCCTTAGTGTTGAACATCATCTTCAGGCTTTCGACATGAGCATCGAGATAGTTGCGAGCGTGCTGGAAGAATGTGCCGACACCGAGATTTTCGCTTGTCTCGGTTTGTGTAAGCCAGTATTGTCCCTGAATGTCGTAACGTTCCTGTTCGTGGGTCTTGAATGCCGAAGCCATCAGCGACACTTTTGTTGCGTTGCAAATCTTGTATGTCAATCCAGCCGAGCCGAAATAAGTACGGAAGACATCCTTCTCCTGTCCGTCAAAAAATACGCGAAAAGACTTTACGTCTTCGCTCGTTCCGAATCTGGTTTCGCGGTCTTCGGGATAGAAGTTATAGTTGTTGTTTGAGATATTGCCCAATATGTTTATCTCCCAACGCTTGTTGGGCTTGAGTGTAAGAAAAGTCTGGTAGTCGACGAAGGTGGGGCGGTATTCGCCCTTAGTGTCCAATGAACCAAGCAGATTGCGTGTTGTCTTGTATCTCACGCTGTTGCTCCATGCAAATTTCTTATTGCCGTAGCCTACATAAATACCGTCGCCCAGCAGACTTGCATAGGCTGACGCTTCTAATCTTGAAGGTTGGCGGTATGTTATATTAAGGGCCGATGACATTTTGTCGCCATATCGTACCTCGTATCCTCCTGTAGAAAACTCTATCTTTTCAACCATCTCGGGATTGATGATAGAGATGCCTTCCTGCTGTCCGCTTCTAACCAGGAACGGACGGTATATTTCCACATTATTTATATATACGCTATTCTCGTCGAACGAACCGCCTCGTACGTTATACTTCGAAGACAATTCGTTATGAGTAGACACGCCAGCCTGACCCTGCAACATTTCCTCAACAGCATTGCCGCTAACTGACGGCATGTTCTTGATATCGTCTTTCTTAAGCTGCTGCATCTGTCCGGTCTGGATTTTTGTACCGGTCACGGTCACTCCTTCTATCTCTCCTACATTGCTGTAAAGAACGGTCTGCAGCGTCTGCTTACCGCGTGGTTTTCTGAGTATTCTCGTCTTGGTGCGATAGCCAATCATTGAGAAGCGTATCTCTACCGAGTCGGCTGAGTGAAGTTGCAGGGTATATTCGCCCTTCAATGATGTCATTGTCATTTTGCCTTGTTTGGCACATGATACTGTGGCAAATTCTATAGGATTATTGCTCTCGTCGATGACGCGTCCGTGTAGGGTGAATGATTGCGCCTGCATAATGGCAGGTGCAAAAAAAACAAGGACGTTTATTAGTATGAATAGAAATTTCTTATTTTTCATACTTAATAAACGTCCTTGTAAAACTATTATTGCCTTAATGCCTTATTAAAAATGCAGTCGTTTAGATAGAGTCGCGCATTTGCATGAGGCATTGTTTCTGTTTGTCTGTCAAGTTGGTAGGCAGTTTCACGTTGTAAGTTATGATGAGGTCGCCCATTGTGCCGTCTCCTCGGTCGTAGCCTTTGCCACGCAAACGTACCTTTGTGCCGTTCTGTGTCTCGGGTTTAACCTTAAGCTTGATTTTCGAACCGTTGCCCAGTTGGATTATCACCTCGCCGCCAAGCAGCGCAGTGTAGAGGTCGATGTTGACGTTGGCGGTCATCTCACCGCTGTTCTGCCGCATTGTGCTGCGTGAGCGTGAAGTACGGCTTCTGCCTGCTTTTGACCCGAATAGGTCTTGAAAGAAACTTGAGAAACCACTTCCCTCAGTTCCGAATCCCGAGAAGTCGAATCCTTCGAATGGGGAACCTCCACCAGTTCCTGTGTTAGAACTCCAATAGTAGCTGCCGTTGTCATTGCCTGCTGCACCGCCATTTTGTGCAAAAGCGTCAGCCTCTCGCCATTTCTCGCCATACTGATCGTATTTCTTACGCTTTTCAGGGTCGGATATTACGTCGTAGGCTTCATTCAGAGCCTGGAACTTTGCCTTTGCCTTAGGGTCGTTTGGATGCAAGTCTGGATGGAACAATTTGGCACGCTTGCGATAGGCTTCGCGTACTTGATCTTGAGGTATGTTGCGGTCAACTCCAAGAATCTTATAGTAGTCAATAAATGCCATAATGAAGATCTCCTTTCTTTATTATTCACCGATGCAAATTTTATGCCACGACTACAAGCACATGCTACTATTTGAACAGACTGCGGAATGCGGTAGGTATAGGTGTGGTAAAGTCCATACGTTCGCCCGTTACGGGGTGGGTGAAACACAGCATATACGCATGTAGGCAAAGACGATGCAACGGGTCGTCACCATTGCCATATTTTATGTCACCACAGACAGGATGTCCCATGTCGGCAGAATGTACACGTATCTGATTCTTTCTGCCAGTTTCAAGTTTGTATTCTACCAGAGTGTGCTCAGTAGTGCGGTTGAGTACGTGATAGTGTGTCACCGCATATTTGCCTCCATTGTCAACGGGTGATGAATATGTGATGTAGGCTTTGCTGTCCTTAAGCCAATTGGCTATAGTGCCGTTATCGTCCTTCATCTCGCCACTTGTCACAGCTACATAGCGGCGGTCGTACACTATCTGGTGCCAGTTGTGCTCAAGTATCTGTTCGGTGTCAATGTCTTTGGCGTAAATCATAAGGCCAGAAGTATCGCGGTCAAGACGGTGTACCACATGTGCGCGACATTTCTGGTGCGACTTGGCAAAGTAATCGTCGAGTACCGACTTTACATTTAACGAAGAGTGGCCTGCCGCCATAGAGAGGATGCCTATGTTCTTTTCTATTACTACAATCCAACGGTCTTCATATACAATCTTGACAAACTTGTTCTTGAAATCGCTCTTGCGCTTATGGCGGCTAACGCTTATTGTGTCGCCGGCCTTCAATGGGGTGTCAAACTGTGTGACTACCTTGCCGTTGATTCTGATTCCATGTCCCTGCAGTATGGCCTTGGTCTTGGAGCGGCTTTCGCCTATAGTATTGAGAAGGTATTCAAGCAGAGGGGCTGGTTGGCTACCATTGAAAGTGTACAAAGTACTGTCAGAGTTGCTTCTCTGTATACCAGAACTATTTCGTGTGTTGTTTTTATTTGATGCCATAAAATAATTTGAATTATATGTTGCAAAGGTACATATTTTTGTTCGCAACTTAACAATATGAGTAAAACTTCATTTGCGAAAATCTGTTAATTAAAGTCTGTATTCTATGCTTAGAGCCCGTACAATATATATATACAATTTGCCGGTACGAAAAAAAATGAGTAACTTTGCATGCAAATACTTGGTTATTTATTAAAATTCAATTAATTACAAATAATAGTCAATGATAACAGTTAGCAATCTCGCGATACAGTTCGGTAAGAGAGTATTATACAAGGATGTTAATCTGAAATTTACAGCAGGTAATATTTATGGTGTTATTGGTGCCAATGGCGCCGGCAAATCTACACTTCTGCGCGCAATTAGCGGCGATCTGGAGCCTAATAAGGGTTCGGTAGAACTTGGCCCAGGCGAGCGTCTCTCAGTGCTTGAACAGGACCACTTCAAATTTGACGAATATCGTGTTCTCGATACTGTTCTTATGGGTCATGAGCCACTTTGGAATAACATGAAGGAGCGTGAGGCGCTTTACTCAAAGTTGGAAATGACCGAAGAGGACGGCAACCGTGCTGCTGATCTTGAACTCAAGTTTGCCGAAATGGATGGCTGGGAGGCAGAGAGCAATGCTGCCCAGATGCTTGCCAATCTTGGCATACCTGAGGCATTGCACGAGAAGCAGATGAGCGAACTTTCTAATAATGAGAAGGTACGTGTCATGCTTGCAAAGGCTCTCTTTGGCAATCCAGACAACCTCTTGCTCGACGAGCCTACCAACGACCTTGACCTCGACACCGTACAGTGGCTTGAGGAATATCTTAGCAATGTGGAGCAGACTGTGCTTGTGGTTAGTCACGACCGTCACTTCCTTGACGCTGTAAGTACACAGACTGTAGATATCGACTTTGGTAAGGTTACGGTATTTGCCGGAAACTATTCTTTCTGGTATGAGAGCTCACAGTTGGCTTTGCGTCAGCAGCAGAACCAGCGCCAGAAGGCTGAAGAGAAGCGTAAGGAGCTTGAGGAGTTTATTCGTCGTTTCTCTGCCAATGTGGCAAAGAGTAAGCAGACCACTTCGCGTAAGAAAATGCTTGAGAAGCTTAACGTTGAGGAAATCCGTCCGTCAAGCCGTAAATATCCAGGCATCATCTTCCAGATGGAGCGCGAGCCGGGCAATCAGATTCTTGAGGTAGAAGGACTTAAGGCTGTTGACGAGGATGGAACTGTATTGTTCGACAATGTTAACTTCAACATCGAGAAGGGAGAGAAGGTAGTGTTCCTTAGCCATAACCCTAAGGCTATGACAGCTCTCTTTGAGATAATAAACGGCAATCGTGAAGCTGCTGCCGGTACATTCAAGTGGGGCGTGACAATAACAACTGCCTACCTGCCACTTGACAATACCGAATTCTTCAAGAGCGACAAGAACCTCGTAGACTGGCTCTCACAGTACGGTCCGGGCAATGAGGTCGTGATGAAGGGATTCCTTGGACGTATGCTCTTCTCTGGCGAAGATGTGCTCAAGAAGGTGAACGTACTCTCGGGAGGCGAGCGTATGAGATGTATGATAGCACGCATGCAGCTGAAGAATGCCAACTGTCTGATTCTGGACACTCCTACCAACCACTTGGACTTGGAGAGTATCCAGGCTTTCAACAACAACCTCGTAGGATTCAAGGGAAACATTCTTTTCTCAAGCCACGACCACGAGTTTATCCAGACTGTTGCTAACCGCATAATCGAGCTTACACCGAATGGTACAATCGATAAGCTTATGGATTATGACGACTATATATACAGCGAAGACATCAAGGCCCTGAAGGCACAGATGTATAATAAATAATGTATAAGTAATATAGTGTGTCGCAGACATGCTGATATGTGAAATATAATACGAGTAGGCAACTTTATGCAGACGTATAATTAATGTGACAGTCTGTATCTTTGTCTACTCGTATGTTTTTCTGTGCATATGTTTCAATTTGGCAAGGATTTTGTAGTGTACTTTAGAAAAACGTATTTTACTAAGAACAAAAGCGAAATGAAAAATAACGATAAAACAGAAGAGAAAGACATTGAAGTTAAGGACGGAAATGTAGAAGCTACAGCAACTGAAGGTGCCAATGAGGCAGAAACAACTGACCGTAACGAGGAAATGACAGAAGAAAACAGTGACGTGAATGCCAAACTTGAGGCAGCCGAAAAAGAGATTGAGCAATTGCGCGACCGCTATTTGCGTACAGCAGCCGAGTTTGACAATTACAAGAAGCGTACACTTAAGGAGAAAGCAGAATTGCTGCTTAACGGAAGTGAGAAGACTGTTTGCGCTGTTCTTCCAGTATTGGACGATTTCGAGCGTGCACTTGCTACCGATACCGACGATGCTCAGGCTGTTAGGGATGGCATGCAGCTTATATTCAACAAGTTCAAGAAGGTTCTTGAGTCAATCGGTGTAAAGAAAATTGAAACCGAAGGGCAGGACTTTAACGTCGACTATCATGAGGCTGTTGCTATGGTTCCGGGTATGGGCGACGACAATAAAGGCAAGGTTATAGATTGTCTGCAGACAGGATATAAGCTTAATGACAAAGTGATACGTCACGCCAAGGTGGCTGTCGGACAGTAAGTAGTAAACAATCTTCAATATTAATGCAATGGCAAAAAGAGACTATTACGAAGTACTTGGCGTTAGCAAGACTGCCACAGATGACGAGATAAAGAAGGCTTACCGCAAAATAGCCATAAAGTATCATCCAGACAAGAATCCAGGCGACAAGGAGGCTGAGGAGAAATTCAAGGAGGCTGCCGAGGCTTATGATGTGCTGCATGATGCTAACAAGCGCCAGCAGTATGACCAGTTCGGCTTTGACGCTCCCGGTGGTGGTAGCGGCTTTGGAGGTTTCGGCGGAGGCGGCAGCTTCTCAATGGACGACATCTTCTCTATGTTTGGCGATGTATTTGGCGGACATGGGGGTGGCTTTGGAGGATTTGAAGGCTTCGGTGGAGGCGGACAAAGACAAAAGCCACAATATCGTGGAGCCGATTTGCGCATAAAGGTTAATCTGACACTTCAGGAAATAGCAACTGGTGTCACCAAGAAATTCAAGGTTAAGAAATATGTGCAATGTCAGCATTGTCATGGTACTGGAGCTGAAGGCGGAAGCGGCAGCGAGACCTGTCCCACATGCCATGGTAGCGGAGTAGTGACACGTACTGTCAGAACAATGCTCGGTATGATGCAGACCCAGTCGGAATGTCCTACATGTAATGGTGAAGGCACTATTATAAAGAACAAATGTAAGGAATGTGGCGGTAGTGGCATCGTAAAAGGCGAGGAAGTTGTTGAGATAAAGATTCCTGCCGGCGTAGCTGAGGGTATGGTGGTCAATGTTCCTGGTAAGGGAAATGCTGGTCAGCACAATGGTGTGAATGGCAACATACAGGTTTATATCACGGAAGAGCCTAACGACACTTTCGTTCGTGACGGAAACGATGTGATTTACAATCTCCTTCTTGACTTCCCGACTGCTGTTCTTGGTGGAACTGTAGAAGTACCGACTATTGACGGAGGTAAGGTGAAGATAAAGATTGAAGCCGGAACACAGCCCGGCAAGACGTTACGCTTACGTGGCAAGGGCTTACCATCTGTACAGGGCTATGGTAATGGTACTGGCGACTTGGTTGTCAACATCAGCGTGTACATTCCTAAGGAACTCTCGTCAAGCGAGAAGAAGGCTATTGAATCCTTCCGCGATAGCGACAACTTCAAGGGTGACAAAGAGACAAAGAAGTCTATTTTTGACCGTTTCAAGAATTACTTTAACTAAATCATCATAAAAACGGATGTGCCAAATGCGATTGGGCTATGCTCCAGTTGACTTATGGTGCATCCTTTTTTGTATCTATAAATAAAGAAACACAATGGATTACAAGCAAACGGTTGAATATCTCTTCAACTCAACTCCTGTATTTGAGAAGGTGGGAGCTTCGGCTTACAAGGAAGGATTGTTCAATACTTTGGCTTTGGATGAGCATTTCGGACATCCTCATAGAAATTTCAAGTCAATACATATTGCCGGAACCAACGGCAAGGGTTCGTGCTCGCATACGCTTGCTGCCATTCTGCAGTTGGCTGGGTATAGGGTGGGACTCTACACATCGCCACATCTTGTGGATTTTCGTGAGCGCATACGTGTCAATGGGCTATGTATAGACGAGCAATACGTAATAGATTTCGTAGAGAATGAGCGTGATTTCTTCGAACCTCTGCATCCTTCATTCTTCGAACTGACAACGGCTCTGGCATTCAAGTATTTTGCCGAACAGAAGGTGGATATCGCCATTATAGAAGTAGGCTTGGGTGGACGCCTCGATTGTACCAATATCATCACGCCTATTATATCTGTCATTACCAATATCAGTCTGGACCATACCATGTTTCTTGGAGATACACTGGCTAAGATTGCGGCAGAGAAAGCAGGAATAATCAAGCATAACGTGCCAGTTGTTATCGGGGAAGCCAACGATGAAACTCGTCCCGTTTTTGAACGTGTGGCATATGAACGGAATTCCTCAATAGTATTTGCAGAAGACTCTTCTGACGTAGTTTCAGCAAAGATTGACGGATTATGCGGAATAGATTATATCACAACTGGTTATGGCAACTTTAAGGGCTCCTTAGGAGGCTCTTATCAAGTGAAGAATGCCAACACAGTACTACACGTTGTAGACATGCTTCGCACACGGAATATAAACCTATCTACAGCCAATGTGCAAAAGGGATTTGAGGAGGTGTGCAGACTTACCGGTCTTATGGGACGATGGCAGGCAGTATGTCATGAACCACTTGTGGTGTGTGACACCGGACATAATGAAGGGGGATGGCAGTATTTGGGCAAGCAGATACTTCAACCTGAATGCAAGACACGTCGTATCGTCTTCGGAATGGTAGACGACAAGGATATCGACCATGTGATGAACCACCTCCCTAATGATGCTGCTTACTACTTCACCAGAGCCACCACACACAGGGCTATACCCGAGACTAAGGTGCAGGAATATGGCAAACGGCACAATCTGCACGGCAATTGTTATGGTAGCGTAGCCGAAGCGTACGAGGCGGCCTTGTCGGATGCAGACCCGAAGGATTTCATCTTCGTAGGAGGCAGCAGCTATGTTGTTGCTGATTTCCTGGAGCATTTGCAGCAAAACAAGTAGGGTAGGAGTCCTGCTTTGTTTTGTTATTCTTTAGGTATTTTACTTTGCTACATCTCCGTTATGCCTTCGTTCGTGCTTCGTTCATCCTCCGTAGTGAACTCGATCATCCTTCGTTAGCGGAGCGAAAACATAACGAAGGCAAAACGAAGACATAACGGACGTATAACGAATGCATAACGGAGATGTAGCGAAGAGCTAATGAAGGAGGAACGATTGGATTTATAATAGAAATTATAGCTTTAAATATATTGACATTTTTACACTTCTGTCATTTAATCATAAGGAAGAGTTGCAATTAATTGTTTTTAACGAACGTTTGTTGACTTTTTTGTGCCTTTCCCTTGGGCAATACGTTTTTTTTTGGTTACTTTGCAACAACGTTAACAAACTAAAAACTTGAATTATGAATAACACTACAGAGACAGAAAACATCTGTGGTCTGAAAAGAAGTGACTTTCAGACTACTATCGGCGGTAAGCAAACTGATCTTTATATACTCAAGAACAGTCAGGGCAATGAAGTTGCTATAACCAACTATGGTGGAGCAATCGTTGCTATTATGGTGCCGGATAAGAATGGAAAACACGCCAATGTTATCCAGGGCCATGACAACATTCAGGATGTAATCAATTCGCCCGAGCCTTATCTTTCAACACTTGTTGGACGCTACGGCAACAGAATCTGCAAAGGACAGTTCCAGCTCAACGGCAAGGTATATCATCTCCCCATCAACAATGGTCCTAACTGCCTGCATGGCGGCAAGAAAGGCTACAATGCCAAGGTTTGGGAAGCATTACAGATGAACGCACAGACATTGGTGCTGAAGTACACAAGCCCCTATGGCGAAGAAGGCTTCTCGGGAGAGGTGAAGGTGACTGTAGAATATTCGTTCACCGACGACAACGAGCTTGTAATAGAGTATATGGCAAAGACAAACAAGAAGACCGTGATTAACCTTACAAGCCATGGATTCTTCTCACTTGCTGGCATTGCCAACCCGACACCTGCCATTGACAATCTCGAGTGCGAGATCAATGCCGACTTCTATCTGCCTATTGACGATACATCAATACCAACTGGTGAAATTCGCATGGTTAAGGGAACTCCGTTCGATTTCCGTTCGCCGAAACCAGTAGGCCAGGATATTGATGCTGACGATGAGCAGATAAAGAATGGCGCAGGCTACGACCATTGCTTTGTACTTAACAAGGCTGAAGAAGGTGAGTTGAGCTTTGCTGCAAAAATCAAGGAACCAGTGAGTGGCCGAACAATGGAAGTTTATACAACAGAACCTGGAGTGCAGGTTTATACAGACAACTGGGCCGACGGCTACAAGGGACAGAATGGAGCTACATTCCCGCGTCGTAGTGCTATCTGCTTCGAGGCACAGCATTTCCCCGACAGTCCCAATCGTCCTTACTTCCCGTCTGTAGTGCTTAATCCTGGTGAGGAGTACACACAGAAGACAATCTATAAGTTTGGAGTTTCTTTATAACAATAATCTAAATAAATCATAACATAACTAAAACAACAAACAAAACAATGGAAAATTCCAAAAAAAAACAAGGCAGTATTATTGCTATTTTTGCAATGATATTTCTCTTTGCAATGATTGCCTTTGTGACAAACCTCTGTTCACCAATGGCCATCATATTGAAAAATGCTTTCCAGGTGCCTGAGAGCTTGGCACAGGTTGGCAACTATGGCAACTTTGGCGCTTACCTTCTTATGGGTGTTCCTGCAGGTATGCTTATCGACAAGATTGGTTATAAGAAGACAGCACTTGCTGCTCTCGTAGTAGGTGTTATCGGTCTGCTTATCCAGTGGGTCAGCGGTTCAATGGGCTTCGTTGTTTACCTTATCGGTGCTTTCATCTCGGGTCTTTGCATGTGTATGCTTAATACAGTAGTAAACCCGATGCTTAACCTTCTCGGTGGTGGTGGTAGTACAGGTAACCAGCTTATCCAGATTGGTGGTGTATTCAACTCAGCAGCTGCTGTATGTGTATACATGCTTATGGGTAGCCTTATCGGCGACGCATCGAAGGCTAAGGTTGCCGATGCTGCTCCTGCACTTTTCATCGCTCTTGCCATCTTCATCTTTGCTCTTGTTGTAATCTTCTTCACCAAGATTCAGGAGCCTCAGCATGCTTCAAGCAATACTGTAAAGGATGTGAACGACAAGTATAGCTGCTATTCATTCCGTCACTTCAAGTTGGGAATGCTTGCTATTGCTGTTTATGGTGCAGTAGAGGTAGGCCCTCCTACTTATATACTTGGATATCTTACATCTGCAAAGGATGCTGTTAACCCAGGTATGGGTATGGATGCTGGTTATTGCGGTACTCTTGCTGCTGTTTACTTTATCTTTATGCTCATCGGCCGTTTCGTTGGTGGCGTAATTGGTGGTAAGGTATCGCCAAAGGCAATGATTGCTACTGTAAGCTTTGTAGCTATGGTTCTTGTTGCTGTGGGTATGGTTCTTCCTACATCTATGACAGTTAGATGTCCTGGTATTGACTATACAACTATGAGCTTTGTATGGGGTGAGGTTCCGGCAGGTATCTTCGCTTTCCTGCTCATCGGTTTGTGTGCTTCAGTAATGTGGGGTGGTATCTTCAACCTTGCAACAGAGGGTCTTGGCAAGTACACAGCAAAGGCTTCTGGCGCATTCATGATGATGGTTGTAGGTTTTGCTGTAATGATCGGTGTTCAGGCTAAGGTTGTTGACTTTACTCACAGTTACATCACCAGCTTCATCGTTGTATTGCTTAGTGCAGCATATATCTTCTATTTCGCACTTTGGGGCTCAAAGAACGTTAATACAGACATTCCTGTAGAATAATAATTATATGGGCTTGCATTTCAAGGTTTCAGTCTTGACGGCAAGCCCAATATTTTAATCTCAATATTAACTAAAAACACAATTTATTATGGATATCGAATTTGTAAGAAGCCGCTTTATCAAGCATTTTGACGGTAAGACTGGAAATATTTATCAGTCACCAGGTCGTATAAACCTCATTGGTGAGCACACTGACTATAATGGCGGATTTGTATTCCCTGGTGCAGTGGACAAGGGTATTATGGCAGAACTTCGTCCGAATGGTACAAACACAATTATGTGTTACTCTATCGACCTTAAGGACCGCGTAGAGTTCAAGGTTGACGATCCTCAGGGACCGCGCGCAAGCTGGGCACGTTATATTTATGGTGTTGTGCAGGAAATGCGCAAGTTGGGTGTTGACGTTAAGGGTTTTAATACTGCATTTGCCGGTGATGTTCCCCTTGGGGCCGGTATGTCTTCTTCGGCTGCTCTTGAGAGCTGCTTTGCATTTGCTTTGAACGACTTGTTTGGTGACAATAAGGTGAGCAAGTGGGATATGGCGCTTGCAGGTCAGGCTACAGAGCACAACTATTGTGGCGTTAACTGTGGTATCATGGACCAGTTTGCAAGTGTATTCGGAAAAGAGGGTTGCCTCATGCGTCTCGACTGCAACAGCCGTGAGTTTGAATACTTCCCATTCCGTCCTGTAGGCTATAAGCTCGTATTGCTCAATTCTTGTGTTAAGCACGAACTTGCCGGCTCTCCTTACAACGACCGTCGCAACAGCTGCGAGAATGTTGTAAAGCACATCGCTGCAAAGCATCCTGAAGCTAAATTTGACACTCTGCGCGACTGCACATGGGAGCAGCTTGAGGAGGTTAAGGCTGAAGTAGGCGAGGAAGACTACAAGCGTGCTCACTTTGTGCTTGGCGAGAAAGACCGTGTACTTGCTGTTTGTGACGCACTCAACGCTGGCGACTACGAGACTGTAGGCAAGAAGATGTATGAGACTCATGAGGGTCTGAGCAAGGAGTATGAAGTTTCTTGCGAGGAGCTCGACTTCCTCAACGACATTGCCAAGGAAAATGGAGTTACTGGTAGCCGTATCATGGGTGGTGGCTTTGGTGGCTGCACCATCAACCTCGTTAAGGAGGAACTTTACGATAAGTTCATCGCTGATGCCAAGGCTAAGTACTCTGCCAAGTACGGCAAGGAGCCTAAGGTGATTGACGTTGTTATCAGCGACGGTTCACACAAGGTTTGCTAATCAAGTAAGAGGTCGATACGGCCATAATGATTAACCTATATTTATCCCTCTGATTGTCTGATGACAAACAGAGGGATTTTTCTATTGTTTGTTTTCAAATCATTTATTTGTCAAATCCAATGATTTTCTGTAATTTTGTAAATATATTTGACTAAGAACAAACCATAGGATTTTCACGTGTTCAAACGCATAATAAATATAACGATATGGACCTTAATAGGTCTCTACACTTCTGTCATTGTTTTGCTGCACATACCCGTTGTACAGACGTATATAGGAGAATGTGTGGCTAATGTTCTATGCGAGAAATTCGACACTCATGTAAGTGTAGGTAGGGTAGATCTCGGTTTCATCAACCGCCTTATTATTGATGATTCCGAGATGCAGGACCAACAAGGCAAGCAGATGCTGCGTGTATCGCGAATATCGGTGAAGATAAATCTCTTGGCACTTGCTAAGGGGCAGATTGATGTAACGTCAGCACAGTTCTTCGGACTCCAGGCAAATCTTTATAAAACGACACCTGCATCAAAGCCTAATTTCCAGTTTGTAGTGGATTCGCTTGCTTCTAAGGACTCGACAAAACAGAAGACACCGCTTGACCTGCAAATCAATTCTCTTATCATTCGCAATGGTGCTATGCGCTATCGTGTGCTTTCGCATGTCAACAATTCACGTAAGTTCTCGCCAGAGAATATTAATGCTCGCAATATAAGCGCTCATATTATAGTAAACCGCATCACCGACGACTCGCTCAACGTTAAAGTGAAGCGCATAGCTTTTGACGAACGATGTGGATTTAGGATGAAGTCGCTCTCACTGCATGCCGTATACGGTCCTACTGGAGCAAGCGTCAGCAACTTCCGACTTGAGCTGCCCGCAACACTTGTTCAATCAGAGAATATAACATGCTCTTTCAGTCAGAAGAATGGCAAGATAGAGATGCCTACTATACAATTCAAAGGCAGTATTGAAGCGCCATGCATCAGTTTTGCTGATTTCGCTGGCTTTGTGCCGAAATTGTCAGATATTAAGCAGTGCATGACACTTGCTGCTGATTTTTATGGTACCGGGTCATCGCTCAATGTGACGCGTCTGGAACTTGGTACCAACGATGATGATTTCCATCTGCTGGCTGACGGTGGCATAAAGAATTATCCTGCCGATGCTGCTTGGTTTGCTGATGTTCACCAGTTCAGCGCCAATCATGCTGCCATAGCTTCAGTTGTGTCTACTGCAACTGGCAAGGATGTTCCTGCCATAATATCGCGTATAGGAGATGTCAGCTTGACCGGTTATATAGGAGGCGAGCACAATAAGTTGGCTGCCAATGTCCGTGTGTCTACTTCGCTCGGCAACATAAGAGCAGCTGTGGATAAGTGTAAGAATAGTATCACAGGGCATATAGAAACAGTAGATTTTAATGTTGGAAAGCTGGCAGATGACAACAAACTCGGCCATCTCTCAGCTAACATAAACATACATGGTCAGTCGGAGGATAATATGTCTGCCATAGGTCGTGTTTATAACTTTGACTATAACGGATACAAATACCGCGACATCAATCTTGATGCATCCTATCGCTTAAAGGTTGTAGAGGGAAGGGTGGAGATTGACGATCCTAATGCACAGATTTCAGCTTCCGGGCAATTGAATATTGCAAGCGAGACACCATTGCTTAAGGCAAATGTATCAGTAGGTCGTTTTGCTCCCAATTCATTGCATCTTACACAAAAGTGGCAGTCGACGGCTTTTGCTGCCAATATTTCATGCGATATAAATGGCAGCAGCGTCAACGATGCAGACGGTACAGTAGAGATTCGTGATTTTTCAATGCTTTCGCCAAAATCCGAGTATGGATTGCGAAACGTAACTGTAAGGACAGGATTTGATGGCGACAATCACTTTCTCAATCTCAATAGCGACTTTGGACAGGTTAATATCAATGGACACTTCAATTACAATACTATTGCCCGTAGTGTATTGAATATGGTGGCTGCTAAGTTGCCTACTATTCCTGGACTAACGCGTCAACCACAAAAGGAAGTTAACGATTTCACTATTAACGCTTCCATTTCAAATACGGATTGGATGAAGTATCTGCTCGGTATTCCGCTCGAGATTTACAGCCCGCTTAATATCAGCGGTGAGCTTAATGACAAACACGAGAAGATAGACTTGTGGTGTGACGTACCATCGTTTGCATACGATGGCAACCGTTTTAGCGATGCTTTTGTGAACATTGAGTCGCCTAACGATACTCTTAAGGCCGACATACGTATAAAGAAACTTGCTGACAAGGGCAAGTATATGTCATTGCAACTTAGTGCAGGGGCTTCAGACAATCATCTGAATACGTCGTTGAGTTTCGGCAATAATGAACGTCACCCTCTCAAGGGCGTTATAAATGCCAGTACTGTTTTCGCCAAGAACATTGATGGTGTGTCAACTGCTTATGTAGATGTTCTGCCTTCACGTGCTACGATAGGCGACACTACCTGGCACGTGGCTCCATCCACAATAGTGTATAGCAAGAACCATCTTGAGGTGAACGGCTTCTCGATAAGCCATGGCAACCAGATGCTTGCCATAGATGGAACTGCGACTAACAACTACGAAGACTTGTTGCTTGTAACGCTCAACGATATAGATGTGAGCTATGTCCTTAATCTTGTCAACTTCCATTCGGTCGACTTCTTTGGTATGGCTTCGGGCAATGCCCGTGTGGCAGGAGTATTCAGTGGCAAACCGCAACTGGCAGCCAACCTTAGGGTCAGCGACTTTAAGTTTGAATCAGGACGAATGGGTACGCTCTTTGCCAATGTTGACTACGACTTCGACGAAGGTAACATCAATATCGACGCTGTGGCACAGGACGAAGACGGTCGTCATACTGACATAAATGGCTATGTATCGCCTAAGCACAACTACATCGACCTTGGCATTGATGCACATCGAACACGTGCCGAGTTTATGGAAAGCTTCTGTGGCTCGTTTATGGATAACGTAGATGCCGATATAAATGGTAAGGTGAACGTAGTAGGACCACTGAACAACATCAACCTTGTAGGAAAAGCTGCTGTAAACGGCTCTATGCGCATGACAGCTCTCAACACTACATACTGGCTGCGTGGCGACTCGGTGACTTTCATTCCCGACGAGATAATATTCAATGGCAATACAATATACGATCATAATGGCAATACAGGCATACTGACCGGAAGCCTTCACCATCAACATCTCACCAACTTGTCGTACGACCTTAACATAAAGACACGTAATCTTCTGGCTTACGACACTAAGACATTTGGTGACAATACCTTCTATGGTACAGCTTATTTTACAGGCGATTGTAGCATTAAGGGTAGGAGTGGCGAAGTTGTAATAGATGTTGATGGCACGCCAGAGAAGAACAGCATGCTGGTGTATAATGTTAGCGACCAAGGGTCTATCGGTTCGAATGACTTCATCAAGTGGACCAAGAATGGCGATGCTGCCTCTGACTCTTCGTATGTGGCAAGAGACGAAAAGGAAGCCGAAACGGATGATATTTCTACAAATATCCGCCTTAACTTCCTAATCAATTGCAATCCGGATGTAACCTTGAAGTTGCTGATGGACCTGCAGACTGGTGACTATATTACGCTCAATGGCGACGGAATGCTCAGGGCATCGTACTTTAACAAGGGTGCTTTCCAGATGTTTGGCAATTATACTGTCGACCATGGAGTGTATAAATTGACTATTCAGAATATTCTGAAGAAAGACTTCGATTTTGTCAAGGGCGGTACCATAACGTTTGGTGGCGACCCTTACAATGCCGTACTCGACCTTAAGGCACAGTACGTATTGAATAGTGTGAGTCTTGCCGACCTCAATATCGGCCGCTCGTTCACCAACAATAATGTACGTGTCAACTGTGTGATGAACATAACGGGCAGTCCATACGCTCCCAAAGTCGACTTTGACCTCGATATGCCATCGCTGAGTAATGATGTAAAGCAAATGGTATATAGTCTGCTCAATGCAGAGGAAGAGAAAAAGCAACAGGTGCTGTATCTGCTTGCAGTCGGACGTTTCTATGCTCAAAACAATAACAATGCCGATGGAAGTACGCCTCAGTATAGCCAGACATCACTTGCGATGCAGAGTTTCTTGAGCGGTACTATAAGCCAGCAGATAAATACCGTACTTAGCAACGTGATAAACAACAACAACTGGAATTTCGGCGCTAATATCTCTACCGGAACTGAGGGTTTCAACAATGCGGAGTACGAAGGACTGCTGTCGGGTCGTTTGCTTAACAATCGTCTGCTTATCAACGGGCAGTTCGGTTATCGCGACAATGATAATGCTACAACCAGCTTTATAGGCGACTTTGACATCAAGTATTTGCTATTCCCCAACGGTAATCTTGCCATCAACGTCTACAACAAGACCAACGACCGTTACTTCACACGCAACAGTCTTAATACTCAAGGTTTGGGTATTATCATGAAGAAAGACTTCAAGCGTATCTCCGACTTGTTCTTCTGGAGAAAGCGTAATAAGGCAAAGGAAGCAAAGTGACGGAGAACTAATGGTGAATGCAAAAATCACATCAATTGGGATGCCTGATTTATGCATATAAGTTATTTGTCAGTATCACATAAGTAACACTCCAGTACCAGTCAAGTGAAACTCCAGTACCACCTATATGAAACTCCAGTACCAGTTAGGCGGTACTGAAAACGGTACTGGAAGCGTGCATCAAGCTTATTGTAATACATAATTAAGAAACAAAACATGAATGACCATAACAATAAAGCCCTGGTTCTCGTAATAGAGCCAGGGCTTTATTGTATTTGGTATTAATGATGATGGAATTATTTGGTTTCAATCTCTTCCTTCATATCAATGAACTGTCGCTTGCTGTCGTAGAATTCGTACTGCAGGAAAGCCAGTTTCTGTGAAGGAACGATATGAACGCCAAGACCATATTTCAACTGCCATTTTCTCTTGAGCGACCATACGCCTTTGTTGATGTAAGCCGCTACATAGGGATGAACGTGCAGGTAGAAAGTCTTAACTCCAATCTTCTTGACAAGTCTGTCAATCTTACTCTCAAGCTGATCTGTAAAGATAATGCTCGGCTTTATCTTTCCCTTGCCGAAGCATGTAGGGCATACCTCCTCAACATTTACGTCCATTGCCGGACGTACACGCTGGCGTGTAATCTGCATTAAGCCGAACTTGCTTAATGGCAGAATGTTGTGTCGGGCTCTGTCCTTCTGCATGTTCTTGCACATGCGTTCGTAGAGAAGTTGACGGTCTTCCGCAAGGTTCATGTCGATGAAGTCGACAACAATGATACCTCCCATGTCGCGCAATCGTAACTGTCTTGCCAATTCGTCGGCAGCGCCAAGGTTAACATCAAGGGCATTGGCTTCTTGTCCGTTGTCCGAGTGTGATCGGTTGCCGCTGTTTACGTCGACTACGTGAAGGGCTTCTGTATGTTCTATAATCAGATACGCACCATGCTTATAATTAACGGTTTTACCAAAGCTTGACTTAATCTGTTTGGTAACATTAAAATTGTCGAAGATAGGAACCGTACCAGTATATAATTTCACTATGCCTGCTTTCTCTGGGGCGATGAGTGATACATAGTGTTTTACTTCATGAAAAACATCCTCGTCATTGACGTATATGTTTTCGTATGTGGGGTTGAATAAGTCGCGTAGCATTGCTACGGCACGTCCTGTCTCTTCGAATATCAGTTGTGGGCGCTTCTGTGTTTTCTGCACTTTTATGAGTGCGTCTTCCCATCGCTTGGTGAGAATCTTCATTTCTGCGTCAAGTTCAGCGACACGTTTTCCCTCAGCAACAGTGCGTACAATTACTCCGCAATTCTTTGGTTTGATGCTGTTGATGAGTTGTTTCAGTCGTGCGCGTTCTTCGCCGCTTTTGATTTTTGATGATACAGAAACCTTGTCGCCGAAAGGCATAAGTACGAGATAGCGTCCTGCGAAACTTAGTTCGCCAGTAAGTCGTGGACCTTTGGTAGAAATCGGTTCTTTTACGATTTGCACCAGTACTTCCTCGCCAACCTTCAATGTGTTTTGCACGCTTCCTTCTTTCTTAAGGTCGGGTAGGCGAGTGGCTTTAGCGAAAGGATAGAGTTTCTTGCGGTCGCTCTGTACTTGCTTGAGATACTTCTCGTAAGAGTTGAATTGATTGCCTAAATCAAGATAATGGAGAAAAGCGTCACGTTCGTAACCTACGTCCACGAAACTGGCGTTCAATCCGGGCATAAGTTTCTTTACTTTTGCAATATAGATGTTGCCAACAGAGAAAGAGGCAGAGCGTGGTTCTGTCTGATATTCCACAAGTCGCTTGTCTTCAAGCAGGGCTATGGAAATCTCTTTCTGTTGAACGTCAATTACAACTTCGCTAGTCATTTCTCTTTTAGTTTATTATTTAGGTGACTTTACTTTAAAAGATTGGGGGCGCGCCAAAGCCACTGCGTATGCATTGTGATTGACGCGCCCCCATTGTTTTTTGGAACTTACCCTTTATGGGCAGGCTTGCTTACTTGCTCTTATGTCTGTTCTTACGTAATCTTTTTTTACGCTTGTGAGTAGCCATCTTGTGTCCCTTTTTTTTCTTTCCGTTTGGCATAACTTTAATTTTTTATTGTTAATATATTACTGAATAATGTTTTTTATGTTTTCTCTTATTCCATTGTTGCGTTCTTCATCTCCTCTACAAAGCACTTTGCAGGCTTGAAGCTCGGCTGGTCGTGTGCTCCTATTTTCATTGTAGTCTTTTTCAAGATATTGCGAGCTGTTTTGGCAGCGCGATGCTTAATGATAAAACTTCCAAATCCACGCAGGTAAACATTTTCCTTGTTTGACAACAAGCTGTCCTTGATATTCTCCATGAAACTTTCTACGACAACCGAAACGTCCTTCTTTTGTAATCCTGTGCTTTCGGCAATTTTGTTAATGATATCTGCTTTAGTCATTTGAATGTATATGTTTTTATATTTTACGTATAAAATTAGCCCTTTACTTTACTCTAAGGACGTGCAAAGATACGAGTTTTTCGTGTGATATGAAAATATATTGCCTACTTTTTTTGAGTTCAGACGCTTTATTCATAGTCCGAACTCATTTGTTTTCATATCATTAACTAAATAGGGTAGTTGTTGGAGGGTGATTTTAGGCTGTACGTGTCGACATATGTTTTCTTGCCGTAAGATAAAACGCTATGCTCACCATCATTCCGGTAGCTATCCATGATACGGGATAGACAAGCATTATTGTGCCGAAACCAGTCCATACGGGACATACTGCGTACACCCATATAATGCGCAGCAGACAGGTGCCGAAAACAGTCAGTATTGTCGGCTGCATCGACTTGCCCATACCTCGCAGGGCAGAGGCTGATATTTCATAGCTGCAGGCTATGAACTGGAATGCGAGCACCGTCTCCATACGTATTTTGCCATAAGCCTGTACTGTAGGATCGCTTGAGAAGAATGACAGGAAGAATTTGTGCTGCCAGGTGAACAGACCGTTCAACCCCCCGCAACACACAATGCTCATGCCCATACATATCCAGAATATGCGTTTTACGCGCTCTGTATTTCCTGCTCCATAATTCTGTCCGATGAATGTTATTGCGGCACCATTGAATGCGCATATCACAAAATAGCAGTAGTATTCAAAGTTCAACGCTGCTGCCGAGCCAGCTATTGCATCGGCACCGTGACTGTTTATTGCCGACTGAAGCAGAACATTTGATATGGAGAACACCATGCCTTGCAGTCCGGCTGGTATGCCAATGATAAGCATCCTCTTCAGTTCGCTCCAATATATCTTAGCGTCTCTAATATGTATTCTATATGGTTCCTTTTCGTTTTGCAGCAGATGTATAATGAGCATAGCGCTTATTGCATTGGCAATACCAGTAGCTATGGCCACTCCTTCAACCCCCATTTTCAGTACAATGACAAAGAAAAGGTTGAGTATGGCGTTGGCAACTCCCGCTACAACAAGAATATATAAGGGACGTCGTGTGTCGCCCATACTGCGTAGTATTGCTGCTCCGAAGTTGAAAACGAGAAAGAAAGGGATACTAAGAAAATAAATCTGCAGGTATTTGATGGCCATTGGAAGTACGTCGTCAGGAGTACCCATAAGTGTCAAAATGGGCTTTGCTGCAGCTATTCCAATGACCATTAGTATGAGTCCGCTCACAACTGACACCATCTCAATAGTCCTTATTGATTTCTGTATGCTGTCGGTATCGTTTTGACCGATGTGGTTGGATATAATCACATTGGCTCCCATAGACACGCCAAGAAAAAGATTGATAAGCAGGCTTATTACCGGACCGTTACTTCCTACGGCAGCCAGTGCCTGCTTGCTGGCAAAGTGTCCGACTACAGCCACGTCCACCGAGTTGAAGATTTGCTGCAGCACGCTGCTTGCGGCAAGCGGTAGTGAGAACATCAGAATCTTCAGGAACAGCGGTCCGTGAAGCATATCTATTTCATTGGATTTAGCCATCTTCTGCGATTTATCCTTGTTTGTACCAGGTTGGCATCTACTTCGTTTCGGGTACAATAGCAAAGAACTCTGCGTCTTCGTTGGTACGGTTTTCGGCTGTGTGTGTGTGGTTGCATGGACAGTAGTGTACGTCGCCTGCATATGCCGTCTCTTCCTTACCGTCGTATATAAAAGTTATTTCACCTTTTAATATGTACATCACCTCGCAGTTGCCGTTGTGTGTATGTATGCCTATTGAACTTCCTGCCGGCAGCGTATTGAGCATAATCTTCACCTTTCCGTCGTCAGCAAGCTTGGTTACGAAGTCGCCTTTACCACCTTTGAAGCCATCAACGTGCTTGGCTTCAATCTCCTTGAAATTGATAATCATAATATATCCTCCTTTTTTATTATGTGTTTTAGTGCGCCGTCTGTAGTTTGGCGCTTAGTATTATGCATGATAGTCCTTATGACCTTTTTTGACAATGGCGTTGACACAGCACATCAAAGTGGCCACAACAAACAGCATGAGTGCCAGGTGAGCACCGTAAGCGGCTTGGCTTCCCAGTCCATACTCGCCAGCCCATCCTATGGCTATACCTACAAACAGTCCTCCGTCGCTTGCCATGAAGTATGTACTTTCTACGGTGCTTCGCTGGCAGTGGCTGCTGTGGTCGAGCAGCTTGTATAGCTGTTCGGAGCAAGTCATTCCGTATCCCAAGCCCAATACCATTGGTTTTAGCGTGTCATCGAGCATTCCGTTATGTATTGCCATTGCTCCTATAGCCACGAGAATGCAGGCATTGCCCACGGCAGACGTAAATTTGCCAGTGCGTACAGCCTTATATTTTAGCAGTATTATAGCTATTACGAATCCTACGGCAATTGACGAAAGAAATTCGATGTTCATATGTGTGGCCATCACTATTCCGAGTGATGCACCCATAAGTGTTATGACAATAGCAACGTTCCAGCCTTGTGGCAGGAAGAAGCGGTCGATTGAAATAATGTGAGTACCTTCTTCAGGGGCACGGAATGGAAATTTCACCATCATTACCAATATTGCCGCCACAAGGGCTGTAGCGGCTCCGATGGCGTAATATACTGTACCTTGCGTCTCTTGGCGTATAAGTATGGCAGCTATAGGGCCTGCCGCCACAGCCAGACGCGATATCCATATAGCTGCATAATTAGCTTCGGTGCGGTGGCACGACTCTGTCTTATCTATCAATAATGTACACGAGAGAACGCGTTTGGCGTGACCAAACACAAAGCCTCCCCAAATGCACGCCGCCATCAGCCATGCTATCTGCGTGGTGTCAATCCGTTTGTTGACAGATACGTCAAATGTAGACATAGCGAGTATTGTAGCGCTTAGACAGAATGTCGATACAAGAAAAACCTTGTTGCGACGGTAGCGTTGTATGAGCCAGCTGCCGAAGAATCCGGAGATTACAATGCCAGCGACGAAAGCCGCCATTGTCAGACATGCCCATTCTGCATCTACATAGTTGTTCCAGTATAGCCTGCATGGCAAGAATGGTATTGTCATATAGCAGGCTACACATAGCAGCAACTCGGCTATTATCAGGAGCGAGAAGTCGCGATTCCACATTTTGTGGTATGTCGGCGTGTACGTATTGTCCATTAATATGATTCAGTTTCGTTAGGGAAGTCGGTCGACTTGACATCGCTGACGTACTGGGCTATGGCAGTAGTCATGACATTGTACAAATCGGCGTATTTTCTTACAAACTTTGGCTTGAAGTTTGGGTCCATGCCTAACATATCGGTGTACACAAGCACCTGTCCGTCGCAGTTGTTGCCTGCACCTATGCCTATGGTGGCACAGCTTACGCTTTCGGTCACCTTCTGTGCAAGTGCAGCCGGGACCTTCTCAAGTACGATACAGAAGCATCCGGCTTCGTCCAAAGCTTTGGCGTCAGACATCAGTTTCTCTGCCTCGGCTTCATCCTTGGCGCGCAGTCCGTATCCGCCGAATTTATGTACACTCTGAGGTGTGAGTCCGAGATGTCCGCTCACGGGTATTCCTGCGTCAACCATTCGCTTTATCATCGGGGCAATCTCGGCTCCGCCTTCTATCTTAACGGCATCGACACCAGTCTCCTTCATTATGCGTATAGCGTTGCGCAGACCGTCTTCTTCCGAAACCTGATAGCTGCCGAAAGGCATGTCGCATATTACGAGAGCGTGGCTTACAGCGCGAGCCACTGAGCGTGCGTGATAGATCATTTCGTCTACCGTGATGGGCAGCGTTGTCATATTGCCGTCCATAACGTTAGAAGCCGAGTCGCCTACAAGTATAGCGTCTACTCCGCCAGCGTCAACTATTGATGCTGAAGTATAGTCGTAAGCGGTGAGCCAGCTTATCTTCTCGCCGTTGCGTTTCATATCAAAAAACAGTGGGGCTGTAATCTTCTTCTTGCTTGTGCTTAAATATTCAGACATGTTATTTTTTTGTATAATTTGTTTTAAACGATTTACAAAATTACATTTTTTTTGTTAATCGGGCAAAGGTTATCCGATATTAAATTCGGCAGACCTCCTTTTGCGCTTCAAATACTACAATTTAAACCTATGTTTTCTAGCTGCTTTGTGTGGAATGTCGCCGCCAGGTGTGATTCCGGGCAAGAATTTAGTTGCTCCGTTTCCTCTGACAGCACCACGATACTGGCGCCATCTGTCATGAATGCGTGCTACATACGTCACGGTTTCGTGTCCGCGCATATATCCGTGTTTCACCACTGGGTCATTATAATATTGTGGAGTGCTGAGTTTCAGAACAAACTCTGCCACGTCAGACCATTTATATTGGTTTTTGCCGTATTTCCTTGTCAATGCCATTGCGTCGCGTATATGAAACGCCCCACCGTTGTAGCTGCCGAGTACAAATGACTGGCGCTCCAAGGGATCTCTTACATCTTGGAAGCAAGAGTTTAATTTATTTATATAACGTGTTGACGCATAGATATTTTCCTCGGGGTCGTAAATCTTTGATGTCGGTAATCCAAGCTCGGCTGCAGTAGAAGGCATTATCTGCATCAGTCCGCAAGCTCCAGCCCACGAGTAAGCCTTTGGGTCGAAGCACGACTCTTGATAGCATTGCGCTGCGAGCAGTCGCCAATCCCATCGTGCTATTGGCGAATACTTGATGAAGAGATGGTCGTATTGCGATATTATACCAGACTTGGCGTTGAGCATAGGAGCGTAAGTGTGTCGATGTACGCTCTGTGTGGAGTATCGCAGTCGCTCTTCGTTCTGTATTTGTGCTATCAGTTTGGGTGTGTACCAGCGATTGATTGAGTCTGCCAATTCCTTCGAATCCTTGCCGGTCAGCCACGAAGTCTTCAGCGAATCTACAGCATATCCGCATGGGATAGTACCTTTTGTAGCCTTTGGCATCTGGCAGGCGATGAGGTCGGCTTCACCGTCCTTAAGTCGTCTGAGCATTTCATCGGTACTCTTGCACACCTCAACTCTGAGCGATACGCCTAAGTGCTGGGCAAACTTCTCGCACAGCAGAAACTGAGTACCCATGCCACGTCCGTGATATTCGAAATAAGTGTCAGGACCGCTCATCGTCAGCATTATCAGTTCGCCGTTCTGCATCATGTCGTCCATAGAGAGATTGGTACTGATGGCATTAGTGTCGGCATCAATCGGTTCGCCCCAAGGGGTCATTTCCTTGTTCTTTTTCTCGCTGCATCCGCAAATGCATATTGCGACCAAAATAATGTATAAATATTGTAATTGCATAGAATATACGTCTATTTTGCTTACAAAAGTACAATAATTCTTGCATAATACCTAAAAATAGGTTACTTTTGCGACACTTTAAGGTAAGAAATCTAATTTTTCAGAGTATGTTAAGAATTGCAGTCCAATCTAAGGGTCGTCTGTTTGACGATACCATGAATTTGCTTGCAGAGGCCGATATTAAGGTAAGCACAAGCAAGCGCACACTTTTAGTACAAGCATCCAACTTTCCTCTTGAGGTTCTGTTTCTGCGTGACGACGACATTCCACAGAGCGTAGCTTCGGGCGTTGCCGACATAGGCATAGTAGGAGAGAATGAGTATCAGGAGCGTGGCGAGAATGTTCAGATATTGTCACGTCTTGGATTCAGCAAGTGTCGTCTGTCGCTCGCCATTTCCAAGGAGGTGAACTACACTGGACCTCAATGGTTCAACGGCAAGCGCATAGCAACTTCTTATCCTAACATCTTAAGTAAATACTTGCGCCAAAACGGAATAAACGCTGATATACATGTAATTACGGGCAGCGTGGAGATTAGCCCAGGTATTGGTCTTGCCGATGGCATATTCGACATTGTAAGTTCTGGTAGCACGCTGGTGAGCAACAATCTGCGTGAGGTAGAAATCGTCACCCATAGCGAAGCGTTGCTTGTAGGCAACTGGAATCTTGACGACGAGAAGCATCAGATACTCAACGAAATGCTCTTCCGCTTCTCGGCAGTACGTTCGGCACAGGACAAGAAGTATGTGATGATGAATGCGCCAAGGGCGAGCGTACCTGAAATAATCAAGGTGTTGCCTGGCATCAAGAGTCCTACAGTAATTCCTCTAGCCGAAGAAGGATGGTGTTCTGTACATACCGTTCTCGACGAGAAGCGCTTCTGGTCAATTATAGCCAAACTTAAGGATTTGGGAGCACAGGGCATACTTGTTACGCCTATCGAGAAAATGATTCTCTAGAGGAATCCAGACTGATAGAATCTATCTAAAAAAATAATCGACGTATATAATTGACGTATATTGAATATGAAGCTATATAAATATCCCGAACGATTGGAATGGGCAGAAATCTGCCAGCGTCCGCACTTGGACGTTTCGAGTCTCAATAGTGCCGTAGCTGGCATTCTCGACGATGTGCGCCTCAGAGGCGACGAGGCAGCAATAGAGTATGAGGCCAAGTTCGATCATGCCATGCTGGGTGAACTGCTGGTAAACGAGGAGGAAAAGGCAGAGGCAATGGCTGTCATTGACAGCGAATTGCTTGATGCCATAAAACTTGCCCACGACAATATTTACAAGTTTCATAAGGCTCAGTCGATGACGGCTTGCAAGGTGGAGACATCGCCTGGAGTCGTGTGCTGGCAAAAGCAGTTGCCTATAGAGCGCGTAGGATTGTACATACCGGGTGGCACGGCTCCGCTCTTCTCTACGGTGTTGATGCTTGCCACACCCGCCAAGATAGCCGGTTGTAGCGAGATTGTACTCTGCACGCCTCCTATGACTGACGGCAAGGTGAACCCTGCGATTCTGGCAGCCGCCAATGTGGTGGGTGTAGACAAGGTGTTCAAGATAGGCGGTGTGCAGGCTATTGGTGCAATGGCATACGGTACGCAGTCGGTGCCAAAGGTGTACAAGATTTTTGGCCCAGGCAACCAGTATGTCATGGCAGCCAAACAGCATGTGTCGTTGCATGAGGTAGCAATCGATATGCCCGCTGGTCCTTCAGAGGTATGCGTAATTGCCGATGCAGCGAGCAATGCCGAGTTTGTGGCTGCCGACCTTCTCTCGCAGGCAGAACATGGCATCGATTCGCAGGTATTGCTTATCAGTACATCTGAGGAGAAAATAGTCGCTGTGCAGCAGCAGATAGAAATGCAGCTGGCCAAGTTGCCACGCCGCGAAATAGCTGTGCAGACGCTCCAGAACAGCAAAGCTGTGCTTGTGCGAGATACAGATGAGGCCATCACCCTAAGCAATGTTTATGCCCCCGAACACCTCATCATTGCAACTGCCGACTATGAGCACTTGGCTGACAAGGTGGTGAATGCTGGCAGTGTCTTCCTCGGAGAGTATGCTTGCGAGAGTGCCGGCGATTATGCCAGCGGTACCAATCACACCCTGCCCACACACGGCTATGCTACGGCATACAATGGCGTCAATCTTGACAGCTTCATGCGTAAGGTTACGTTCCAGCACCTCACAGCCGAGGGCATCAGTTCTATAGGTAGAGCCGTGGAGGTGATGGCTGCCGCCGAACATCTTGACGCTCATCGTAACGCCATGAGTGTGCGCATGACCAAATTGAACTCTATTCATTAAAAATATGAAAACTCTTAGCGAACTTGTCAGACCCAACATTTGGAGTCTGGCACCTTACAGTTGCGCCCGTGATGAATTCAAGGGTAGGGATGCCCATGTTTTTCTTGATGCCAACGAGAGTCCTTACAACTCGCCCTTCAATCGTTATCCTGACCCTTTGCAGATGAAGGTGAAGGAGAAACTGGAACGCATCAAGGGTATTGCGCCCGATAATATGTGCTTGGGCAACGGTAGCGATGAGACTATCGACCTTGTTTACCGATGCTTCTGTCGGCCTGGTATCGACAACGTGGTGGCCATAGAACCTACCTATGGCATGTATAAGGTTTGTGCCGATGTCAACGATGTGGAGTATCGCAAAGTGTTGCTCGACGAGCATTTTCAGATCTCTGCCGATACCATGCTTTCTGCCTGCGACGACCGCACAAAAGTTATATGGATTTGCTCGCCCAACAATCCTACGGGAAATCTCATTAACTCTATCGAGATAGAAAAGATTCTTACGGCCTTTGAGGGCATTGTTGTAATTGACGAGGCTTACTCAGATTTCACCAAGGCTCGTGCCTGGCGTACCCGTTTGGCCGAATTCCCTAATATGATTGTGCTTAACACTATGAGCAAGGCTTGGGGAAGTGCAGCCATACGACTCGGTATGGCGTTTGCCAGCAAGGAGATTATCGGGTTGTTCAACAAGGTGAAGTATCCGTACAATGTCAACGAACTGACTCAGAATTTTGCCCTGCAGCGTCTTTCGGATGCTTTTGAGGTAGAGAAGTGGGTGCGTACAATCGTTGTGGAGCGTGAGCGAATGGTAGTGGCGTTCAGCCAGCTGCCCATCTGCGAGAAGGTTTATCCTACCGATGCCAATTTCTTCCTCGCCAAGGTGAGCGATGCTCCCAACATCTACACTTACCTCATCGACCGTGGCATCGTAGTGCGCAATCGCAACAATGTGCAGCTTTGCCATAACTGTCTGCGTATAACGGTAGGGTCGAAGAAGGAGAATAATGAATTGCTGGCTGCATTGAGACAATATTCATAAAGAACATATAGATAGAAACATATGTTCCGTATGAAAATGTAAAGATAAAGCTAAAATTTATTTGTAATTACAAAAAACTCGTTGTATATTCTCCTATTGTAGGTGTGCAACGAGTTTTTGTTTTGTTACGTTTTATTCCTTACTTTCTATTGATGCTATAGTATCTTCGTTGGTTTTACTACAGTACTTTAATAGGATTACTACAGTACTTGTCGTAAGTACTGAGGTTAAGTATATTCAAGTAGGAGGTAAATACCAATAATTAGTATTTACCTCCTACTTGAATATTTGTATAGTTTATTATTACAAAGCCATATCGTGTAGAATCTCAGAAAGAGTGGGGTGGATGTGTATGATATTGGCAAGTTGTGGCAATGTAGTGCCGCTGTTCATCAAGGCAGAAATCTCCTGAACCATATCTGCCGAGTGTGCGCCAAAGGCGTGACATCCTATGATACGCTGATTTTCGGCTGTGTCGATGAGCAGTTTTATCATTCCGTCAGTTTCGTTCATGGCGAGCGCCTTGCCGTTGGAGCGGTAGAAGCCCTTACGACACTCGTATGGATGCTGTGAGGCCTTCAGCTGGTCTTCGCTCAAGCCCACGCTTGCTGCTTCAGGATTGGTGAATATGGCAGAAGGCATGATGTCGAACTGAATGTCGTTGGGGCGGTTGAGTATGCTATTTACCACGTGCAGGCCCTGGAAAGTGGCAGCATGTGCCAGCAAACAGCGTCCGTTTACATCGCCAATAGCGTATACGCCGCTGACGTTGGTTTGGAAGTTGTCATCGACAACGATACCCTTTGGAGAGTATTCTATGCCGGCATTCTCCAAAGCTAGACCCTCCGTGCACGGCTTACGACCTGTGGCTATGAGCACTACGTCGGCATCAATGCTGACAGGTTTGCCCTTCTTTTCGAAGTTGACTGTCAGTTGTTTGGCACCTTCCTCACCCTCAGTTTGAGTTATACACTTGACAGCCGACTGCATGTAGAATTCGACACCACGCTTGCCTATGGTCTGGCGCAGACGCTTGGCTATGTCAGAGTCGAGAACAGGCAGACATTCCTTAAGGAATTCTATCACCGTGACGTTGCTGCCAAAACTGCTGAACACAGAAGCGAATTCCATACCTATGACTCCTGCACCTATTATGCATAGGCGTTTGGGCAGGTGGTCGATGTCGAGAAGCTCGGTAGAGGTGACAACTCCCGGTAGTGTAGTACCCTCGATGGGTGGGCATTTAGAGTCGCTGCCAGTGGCTATTATTATGTTATCGGCTGTGTATTGCTCGTCGCCAACTACAACTGTGTGAGCATCGGCAAACGAGGCTGCACCTCGCACCAATGTTATGCCGGGTGTCTGCATGAGCGTCTCCACACCGCTACGCAGTTGGTTTACAACCTCCAGTTTGCGTTGCATCACTCTGCCGAAGTTGAGAGCATAGCCTTCGCCATTAAGGCCGAAGGTATCTGCATGACGCAATATATCTACTATTTCAGCGTTGCGACAGAGCGTCTTGGTAGGTATGCAACCACGGTTGAGACAGGTGCCGCCAGCCTCCGATTTCTCAATTATTGTGACCGAGAGCCCGTGCAGGGCAGCATGATGGGCGGCACGATAGCCGCCCGGTCCAGAGCCTATGATAATTATATCCGAATGTATCATATATATTGTTGTGTACGAATGCTATTGATTCATCTGTTTCCAAGTGAGTATAGGGTGCTTGGCTGCCAGAACGTCGTCAACACGTCCTACAGGAGTATTGTGTGGAGCCGTCTTCACTTCCTCAGGATTGTTCTTGGCTTCGTCGGCAATAAGTCGCAGCACTTCGATAAATGCGTCGATAGTTTCCTTGCTTTCGCTCTCGGTAGGTTCTATCATCATTGCCTCGTGGAAGAGCAGCGGGAAATAGATTGTCGGAGCGTGGTAGCCGTAGTCGAGCAGGCACTTTGCCACGTCCATAGTTGTCACACCTGTCGACTTGTCCTTGAGTCCGTCAAATACAAACTCGTGTTTGCAAACGGTGGGGATAGGTAGTGTATAAACGTCCTTGAGCGACTCCTTGACATAGTTGGCATTGAGAGTTGCGAGTGGTCCTACCATGCGTATGTGCTCCTTGCCGAGCGAGAGGATATAGGCATAAGCACGCATCATTACGGCAAAGTTGCCGAAGAATTCGCCCACGTGTATATTGCCCTCGTCGCAACCTACAATCTTGTATGTGTCACCATCCTTAGCCACCTTAGGCACGGGCAGGAACTGCTCCAGTCCCTTGCGCACGCCTACCGGACCCGAACCAGGTCCGCCACCTCCATGAGGTGTCGAGAAAGTCTTGTGCAGATTTATGTGCATCACGTCGAATCCCATATCGCCCGGGCGACATACGCCGAGCATCGGATTGAGATTGGCTCCATCGTAATACATCAGTCCGCCACATTCGTGTACGAGCTGCTGAATTTCTGGTATCTTGCACTCGAAAAGTCCGAGAGTATTAGGATTGGTCATCATCATTGCAGCTACGGTGTCGTCAAGCAGACCGCGCAGGTCTTCGGTATCTACAACGCCATCGGCTGTAGATTTCACCTCAACAATCTCCAGTCCGCATACAGCAGCCGAAGCAGGGTTGGTGCCGTGAGCCGAGTCAGGCACAATCACCTTTGTTCGCTTCATGTCGCCACGGCTCTGGTGGTAGGCACGTATGATCATGAGTCCGGTAAGCTCGCCATGAGCGCCGGCAAACGGGTTCAGAGTGAATTCTGAGAGTCCGGTGATGGCAGCCAGACTTTTCTGCATCTCGTAGTACACCTGCAATGCTCCCTGGCATGTCTGTTCGGGCTGGAGCGGGTGCAATGCGGCAAACTGAGGCATGGCAGCCACCTCTTCATTGATGATGGGGTTGTACTTCATTGTGCAGCTGCCCAGCGGATAGAATCCGTTGTTGACACCGAAGTTGTTAGCACTAAGATTGGTGTAGTGACGAATTACGGTAAGCTCATCGCACTCAGGCAATTGTGCGTCTTCGTTGCGTCGCATTGCTTCAGGCAATTCATAATGTCCAAACTCGTTGTTTGGTAGTGAATAACCGCGTCTGCCGGGATGCGACAATTCAAAAATCAGATTTCCATAAAGACGGTTGTTCATAGCGTTTCCTCCTTTACAATATTTACGAGTTTGTCAATTTCTTGCTTTGTACGTTTCTCTGTTACGGCAAACATAAGTGTGTCCTCATCAACCTTTATTCCGCCCAAGATTCCGTATTCGATGAAGCGTTTCTGCAGGCTGTCGACATTGCCCTTATAGCGTACACAGAACTCGTTGAAGAAGCCCTGTGTGTATTTGTCCTCAAACTTGCCTGTAGCTATCAGTTGGTCGTGCAGATAGTGTGCTCCGTCGTACGACAGCTGTGCAGCCTCCTTGAGCCCTTCCTTGCCCATTACCGACATGTATATGGTGACAAACAGGGCCATGAGCGACTCGTTAGAGCAGATGTTTGAAGTAGCCTTCTGGCGACGTATGTGCTGTTCGCGTGCCTGGAGAGTGAGCACGAAAACTCGCTGTCCGCGGTTGTCGAGAGTCTGTCCTACGATGCGTCCCGGCATCTTGCGCATAAGCTTCTCGGTGCAGCACATATAGCCAACAGACGGTCCTCCGAATGCCATAGGAATGCCAAGCGACTGTCCGTCGCCTACTGCAATGTCGGCTCCCCATTCGCCTGGAGTCTTGAGCAGGGCGAGGTCGGCAGCTACGCTGTTGATAACGAACAGGGCCTTGTTGGTGTGGCACGAATCGGCATATCCGGCATAGTCTTCCACGATGCCGTAATAGTTGGGCTGCTGTACGATTACGCCTGCCACGCCACCTTTGTCAAGACGCTCGCTCATCTGTGCCTTGTCGGTAACACCCTCGTTTTGGGCAATCATTTCTACGTTAAATCCGTGGAAATGGGCGTAAGTTTTCACAACATTTACGATTTTTGGGTCTACTGTGGTCGAAACAAGCACGGTATCAGTCTTCTTTGTCGAAGCCATAGCCATGATTGCAGCTTCGGCTGTAGCGGTAGAACCATCGTACATTGACGCGTTGGAGATGTCCATACCGGTCAATTCGGCCATCATACTCTGATATTCGAAGATATAATGGAGTGTTCCCTGCGAAATTTCTGCCTGATAAGGGGTGTAGCTCGTGAGAAATTCAGAGCGTGAGATGATGTTGGGCACTATAGCCGGAGTGTAATGGTCGTAGCATCCTGCTCCGGCAAATACTGTGAGACGCTGGTTTTTGTTGCCGATTTTCTCGAAGAATGTACGTATGCCTGCTTCGCTCAAGGGTTCGGGCAAGTCATACTCTCCCTTGAAACGTATCTGTTCGGGCACGTCAGAGTAGAGATCGTCCAGCGACTCCATTCCCGCCTTTGCAAGCATCTGCTTTATTTCTTCCTCGGTATGTGGAAAATACTTGAAGTTCATAGTTTGATTGGGGATTTTAGTAATTGAATATTCGGAAATCCAATAAATCATAAGCAGGGAATCAGGAGGCTGAAACATTGTGATTGAAAAATGCTTAGCTATTCTCCTAATTCCCGACTTCCTATATTATTGTTTCCTTAAAATCAGACTTCTTTATGCTTTGCAGAAATCCTCGTAGCCCTGTGCATCCATAAGGTTGTCGAGCTCGGCTGTATCAGAGAGCTGAACCTTGATAATCCAGTTTTCGAACGGATCTTCATTGAGCAATTCAGGCTTGTCTTCGAGAGCTTCGTTCACCTCAACTACAGTACCAGATACAGGTGAGATAAGGTCGCTTGCTGCCTTTACGCTCTCTACTGCGCCGAAATCCTCGTCAGCCTCTACTTCGTCGTCTACTTCGGGAAGGTCAACATACACGACGTTGCCGAGTGCGTTCTGGGCATAATCTGTGATGCCTACATATGCGAATTCGCCTTCTACCTTTACATATTCGTGTGACTCTGAATAGTAGAGTCCTTCAATTACTTTTGCCATAAATGTTATTAGTTGTTAGTTATTTATAAGTTATTAGTTCACTAATTATCTATTATTTCTTGTAATGCTTGTCGTAGAAGCGCTTTTTCACTACTACGCCAGGGAATGTCTTTTTGCGGATTTGCACCTCAAGCTCTGTGCCAAGCTTGGCATAGCGTGCATCTACAAGTGCCATACATACCGACTTGTCGGTAGAAATAGTGTGATAGCCGGTAGTAACCTCGCCGACCTCTTCGCCTTCGTGCAGAATTTTGTAGCCATGGCGTGGAATGGCACGGTCGCTGAGTTCGATGCCTATCACCCGCTTGCTCACGCCGTTGGTCTTCTGCTCTACAAGAGCCTCCTTGCCGATGAATTCGGGTTTGTCAAGCTTGCAGAACATGCTTAATCCTGCCATAACGGGTGATATTTCGTTAGAGAGTTCGTCGCCATAGAGCGGGAGTCCTACCTCAAAGCGCAATGTGTCGCGACATCCGAGTCCGCAAGGCTTGCAACGTCCCGATGCAAGGAGCTTGTCCCATTGCTCGTTGATGTATGCGTGCGAAGCGTATATTTCAAATCCGTCCTCGCCTGTGTAGCCTGTACGACTGATGATGATTGTCTCGCCAGCCACGTCGATGGTCTTGGTGGTGTAGAATATCAGTTCCTTGCATGCCAGGCCCAATACTTCCTCTACCACTTGCTCGGCCTCAGGGCCTTGCACGGCAAGCTGTCCGTAGTCTTCCGAGCAGTTTTTGAACTCTACGTCGTATCCCTCCAGATGGCTTTCCATCCATGCTACGTCCTTGTCGATGTTGGCAGCATTGATAACGAGGAAGAAGTCGTTCTCTGCCATCTTGTATACGAGCAGGTCGTCTACTGTTCCGCCATTTTCATAGCACATCATTCCGTAGAAAATCTTGCCTGGTTCGGCTCCGCGCACGTCGTTGGTAAAGATGTGGTTGACGTATCGTTCGGCATCAGGGCCCTTTACGGTCACTTCGCCCATGTGCGAGACGTCAAACACTCCACAATGCCGGCGCACAGCGTAGTGCTCGTCGGCGATGTTTGAATACTGGATTGGCATGATGAAGCCGCCAAAGGGCTGCATCAAGGCTCCGAGAGCTACATGTTTGTCATAAAGGCACGTTTTCTTTTCCATAAAAGATTAGTATTTTTGTAAGGTTTATTGTTTTTTCTTTACGTCAGTTGGTGTTTTTTTCATTATAAGGCTGACAAAGTCGTCCTTCTTCAGATTGAGTATCACGTTGTCAAGCTGCTGTGGCAGGGCTGCGCTTATGGCATCTGCTGTGTAGGCTGTACCTTGCAGTTTGGCTATGATCTGTTGCCCGATGTCGCCCACCAGGAAGAAGTCGCCCTTGATGTCGATGTCTTTTATCACGTCGTTCTTCATCTCCATGCTTATCACGAAGTCGCCAACGCCCTCTATACGTCCGCTACGGATTATGTTGTAACTTGGGTTATTGCCGTAGATGAATTCTGGGGTGAGATATTCTTCTTCGATGTGTGCTATCTGGGCTATTGCGTCGTCATATAGTACGATTTCGCCATTGCATAGGTTGCGTCGTGTGAAGTCTTTAAACTCTTCGATGTCAAGGCTTATGTGGTCCTTGAGGAGTGTGATGTGTTGGCGCACGCTTTGTATTCCTTTCGACACAAGTTTCTCGCACGAAGGTGTTATTGCGCCTACCATATTCTCTATATTGGTGTCGTAGAGCATTGTGCCATGCACTATGCTTCGTCCGGGTATGTGATAGAAAGCGTTGCCCGACACCTTGCGTCCATCTATCATTATGTCGTTGCGTCCGCTTGTTTCGGCAGGTATTCCGAGTTTGCGTAGCATTTCTGACACCATATTTATATATTTGCTGAATGTGAGGCTTACATTCTCGTCGGGGGTGATGTAGGAGAACATAATGTTGGTCATATCAGCATATACGCAGCCTCCTCCGCTTTTCCGACGATATGTCTGTATGTTGTGCTGTCGACAGTAGTCTATGTTCACCTCGTTTTGTATGAGTTGGTTGCGCCCGAAGATAACCGTCGGGTCTACCTGCCACATGAAGAAATACTCGCCCTTTTCGAGATGTCGGGCAATGTATTCTTCCATGGCAAGATAGAAGGTGAGCCTTCTTTTAGGTTTGGTATTATTTAAAGTTACGTATATCATATATAATGTGTAATCTCGTTAGGTTATTGGTAACAACTGCAAACTTACACAAAAATATTTATATGCGTTAATCTTTAAGCACTTTTATTTTTAATAATTCTGAAAAAAGCGCATCGATTAGTCTATTTCAGACAATTCGAGCCACCTCATTTCCTTTTCTTCGAGGTTTTCTTTTACGATAGGCAGGCGTTTGCTTTTCTCGGTAAGCAGTTCTATCGATAACGTTCCGCTGCAAAGTTCTTCTTCTATCGCCTTCTGCTCTTGTTCAAGTGCCGCAATTTCCTTCTCAAGGCGCTCGAATTCGCACTTCTCCTTGTACGTCTTTTTGCGTCGTTGCTCGCCTACAAACTCTCTTTTCTCCTTCTTCTCTGAGGTGGCGTTAGGCTTGTCGGCTGCTTCGGCCTTGGGCTTTAACGACTCCCATTCGCGGAACTGGGTATAATTGCCAGGAAAGTCCTTTATCTCGCCGTTGCCACGGAATACGAGCAGGTGGTCGACAATCTTGTCCATAAAGAATCGGTCGTGCGACACTATGATGACGCATCCAGGGAAGTCCTGCAGATACTCCTCCAGCACCTCCAGCGTCTGTATGTCGAGGTCGTTGGTAGGCTCGTCGAGTACGAGGAAGTTGGGGTTGCGCATCAGTACTGTACACAGATAGAGCTTTCGGCGCTCGCCACCCGACAGTTTGTACACATAGTCGTATTGCTGCTCGGGGGTGAAGAGGAAGTGTTGTAGCAACTGTCCTGCCGTGATATGCTTGCCTCCACCATAGTCGACATATTCGGCTATGTCAGATATTACGTCTATTACGCGTTGCTGGTCGTTGAACTTCATGCCGTCCTGCGAGAAATAGCCGAACCTTACCGTGTCGCCTATGTCAAACTGTCCGCTGTCGGGTCCTGTCTCGCCGAGCAGCATCTTGATGAAGGTGGATTTTCCTGTACCGTTGTTGCCTACGATACCCATCTTCTCGAAGCGCTGGAAGTTGTAGTAGAAGTCTTTCAGTATGACCTTCTCGTCGAAAGCCTTAGATACATATTGGCACTCGAATATCTTGGAGCCGATGTACACATTCTTCGACTTGAGTCGCATCTGCCGTTCTTCCATGCGCTGCTTGGCCTTGGCTTCAAGGTCGTAGAAAGCCTCCTCGCGATAACGGGCCTTGTGTCCACGTGCCTGAGGCTGTCGGCGCATCCATTCCAGTTCGCGTCGATACAGATTGTTGGCACGTTCTATTTCGGCACGTGTGGTGTCAATACGCTCCTGTCGCTTTTCCATATAGTAGCGGAAATTGCCGCGATAGGCATATATGGTGTGGTTGTCGAGTTCGAGAATCAAGTTGCACACGCGGTCGAGGAAGTATCGGTCGTGCGTAACCATCAGCAGCGTCTTGTTGCCTCTTGAGAGGTAGCCTTCGAGCCATTCTATCATCTCAAGGTCGAGGTGATTGGTCGGCTCGTCGAGTATGAGCAGGTCGGGCTCGGTTATGAGCACATTGGCAAGAGCTATGCGCTTCTGCTGTCCGCCGCTCAATTGGCCCATAGGCTGATTGAGGTCGGTAATGCGCAGCTGCGTAAGTATCTGTTTGGCCTTGAGTATCTTGTCAGGGTCGCCGTTGTGGTTGAAGCAAGCGTCGAGTACCGACTCTTCAGGGTCGAACTTGGGCTGCTGCTCAAGAAATCCCACACGTATATCCTTGCGATATATGATGCTGCCCGAATCAACCGATTCCTTGCCCGAGAGGAGCGAGAGGAGTGTAGTCTTGCCCGTGCCGTTCTTGGCTATGAGTCCTACGTGCTGGCCTTCGCCTATCGAAAACGAGATGTTCTCGAACAGCACATGTGCCCCGAAAGCCTTCGATACATTTTGAACGTCAAGTAATGGTGTCATTTTCAGTTATTCTCCCTCCTTAAGTGATTTCAGAATATCCTCGATGTAATTAAGCACCTCGTCACGTCCGGTCTTCTTCTCCGAACTTGTAATGAAATAAGGTGGCAGTTCTTCCCATTGCTCTTTGAGTGAGTTCATCCATTTGGCGGCATTCTGCTTGGCCTTGACCGGTCCGAGTTTGTCGGCCTTGGTGAAGATTATGGCAAATGGCACAGAGCTTTTGCCCAGCCAGTTGATGAAATCGGTGTCAATCTTCATCGGGTCGTGGCGTATGTCTATGAGCACAAATGTATTGATAAGCTGTTCACGCTGAAGGATATACGACGTTATCATTTGGTCGAGTTTCTTCTGCACAGTCTTCGAGCGCTTGGCAAATCCGTAGCCAGGAAGGTCTACAAGATACCAGTCGTTGTTGATTACGAAATGATTGATGAGCAGCGTCTTGCCTGGGGTGGCCGAAGTCTTGGCAAGTCCCTTGTGATTGCAGAGCATATTGATAAGGCTCGACTTGCCAACGTTGGAACGGCCGATGAAGGCGAATTCGGGCTTTGTGTCCTTAGGACATTGGCTTACTGTAGCTGCTGATATTGTAAATTCCGATTTCTTTATATCCATAATAATAATGTCTTTATTGTGTTCTATCGTGCAAAATTAATAAAAAAAGCCCAATTTCCGTGGCGTACATATTGGAAACCGTATTTTTTATGTATTCAGACAATGTCATTTCCGATTTTTATAGTTAAATTTGCATTAACTGACCGTGGTCAAGAACACTTGTTTATAACAACTTACGCTTCTCTTTAACAACTAACACAGATGCAGATAATACCCTACAAACATATTCATAATCTTCTGATGATATTGCCATTTGCAATAATTGTCTTGCTGGCTGTGGCTTGCTACAACACAAGCAATCGTGCTGAGGTAGACAGGCTGAACGATATTTCGTACAGCTATCACTACCGAAATCTTGACTCTACACAAGTGTACGCCAAACGTGCATTCGAACACTCGCATAATTATGGCGACGGACGTGCAGAGGCGATGAACAATCTGGCGTTTGTAGAGATAGCCCGTATGAAATACGCCAAGGCGTTCAAGATTCTTACAAGCATTCCCGAACAGACTGACAATCAGATAGAACAGCTCGTATGTGACGTTCAGCTTATGCGCCTTTGCCAGCGCAGGTCGGAAAACAAGAATTTCTATCATTATCTGCAGCATGCACAAGGTTGTCTGAAGCGTTTGAACGAGGACGAAGAGTTGCTTGACGAGCGCCAGCGTGCCCGACTTGTCTATGCCCGTAGCGAGTATGCCATAGTCTATTCGGCTTATCTTTATTACTTGGGGCAGCTGCGCCTGTCTACCGAAGCCTTGATGGCGATAGATGCAGGTGGCGAAGTGGTGAGAGATACTGCCCAGCTGCTGGCTTATTATTACAATGTTGGCTCTGGTGGAATACTTTCGGGCAAGACTCATGAGCGAGTGGTACAAGCCGAATTCGACAATCTTATGAGGTGCTATCTGTTGTCGCGACAGTATCGGTACCAGTACTGGGAGGCCAATTCCTTGCAGGCCATTAGCGAACATCTGCAGAATGACGACGACCGACAGCGCTTGACAGCCGACAATATGCAGGAAATCGACTTTATAAATGTCGACCAAATGCCAGACAGTCTGCTGTCTGGCAATCTGGCACAACGGGCGTTGTCGCTTTTCGAGGCTTATGGCGACGTGTATCAGACGGCTGGAGCATGGCGTACGCTTTCTATGTCCTATCGTAATATAGGCGACTACAACTCGGCTTATGCCTGTCTAACCAACGCTCTGGAGAAGGACACGGCAATAAATGCCGCCCCCGACCTTGTGGCCTCCATACGCGAACAAATGTCGATAGTGTGCTCGGCCATGGGCGACAAGCCCCGTAGCGACTACAATCGCAACATATATCTTGACCTTCAGGAACGCACCCGACAGGACCGCCAGCTTGAGGCACGAGCCGAGCAGTTATCGGTCTCGTTACGCCAGCTCGACTTTATGATTGTGGCTGTGATGGTGCTGATAGCCATCATCATAGGACTGCTGTCGTATTTTGGTTACCAGCGTCACAAGCAACGCAGAATGGTGTCTACCGACCGTTTGCTGGCACCTTTGGAAGAATGGAAGCAGAAGTGTGAGGCTAAGTATGAGGAGAAACAGGAGGAAATAGAAGAGATAGAAGACGAGACGAATGTCAAGAAAAGCCAGAAAGAACACTATGGCGAGATAAGCGTGGAGCAACGCACCAAGATATTGATTGCATCGAGCGTAATCCCGCTTATCAATCGGTTGACTCGTGAGTTTGACGTATTGACGGCAGGCAAATGTACTCCTGAGTCACGCAACGAACATCTCGCTTATGCAGGCCAACTGGTCGACTCTATCGCCGAGTGCAACCAGCAACTTACAAAGTGGATACGCCTGAAGCAAGGCGGACTGCAGCTTAACATAAAGAGTTTCATGCTAAAGGATATATTCGACGTAATCAGACGAAACGCATCCGACTATAAGCGCCATGGAATAACTCTCCATGTCGAGGATAACGATACGGTAGTGAAAGCCGACCCCGTGCTTACTTTGTTCATGGTGAATACCATTGCCGAAAATGCACGTCGCTACACTCCACAAGGCGGCGAGGTGAAGGTTTCGGCAGAAGAAACTGACGACTATGTGGAAATATCAATAGCCGACAACGGTAGCGGAATGGCAAAGGAACAGTTGGATGGTCTGTTCACCCGAAAAATCATAAAGGACTCAAGCAACGTAAAGGCGGAAGGCGGACATGGATTCGGACTAATCAACTGCAAAGGCATCATCGACAAGTATCGCAAAACCAGCTCTATATTCAGCGTATGCTCTATTTCGGCAGAGAGCGAAGCAGGGAAGGGTAGCCGCTTCTTCTTCCGTCTGCCCAAAGGCATACATCGTGTATTGACTATTGTCGCAATGCTTGTGTATCAATGCGTTACAATTGCTGCTTCAACCGGACATTTGACTAATGTCACAGCGATGGAAGCCAAAGCCAGAGCTTATGCCGATAGCGCCTACAACTGCAACATCAATGGGCAGTATGAGCGTACTATTATATTTGCCGACAGCTGCATCTGCCTGCTCAACAAACTGTATCCCGAACGCATCCCGAACGCATCCCGAAGAAACAGACTGATGACGCTCAACGGCGATTACCCTGCCATCGCAGCCGAACTGCAATGGTTTCGCGATAGTGTGAAAGCCGATTACGGTACTATTCTCGACGTTCGTAATGAGACGGCTGTGGCTGCTTTGGCTCTGCGCAACTGGAGCCTTTATTCGTACAACAACGCCGTTTACATCCAGCTGTTCCGCGATTGTAGTGCCGACAATACAATCGCAACGTACGTGAGAACTATGCAGCAGGCAGAAAGCAACCGAAGTGTGGCTATGATAATGCTCATAGTAATGTTTGTGAGCATATTCCCCGCTTACTATCTGCTCTATTACCGTCATCGTGTGTATTATCGGCTCTGCATAGGCAAGATTGCTGATATAAACCGAGTGCTGCTCGACGATACAATGCCGTCAGAGGAGAAACTAAATCGTATTGACGCGCTGTGGCCTGAAAGTACTGAAACAAAGCTATCGAAACGCATGGCCGACCGTCGGCCCAAGGAGTTGCATGACGTAGTGAAAGCCATACGTAACAGCGTGTCGTCTGACTTGAATCGCGAGAAAGAAATGCAAGTGCAATTGGAAATCGTAAGGGACCAGTTGCGCCGTCAGACCATGGAGTGCGACCGTTTGTACGTTTCAAATAGCGTGGTAGACAACTGCCTGTCGTCGCTGAAGCACGAGACGATGTATTATCCGTCAAGAATCAGACAGGTGCTCGACAACGGCGAATTGACAGCCGAAGGGATTGTCTCCCTGCGCGAACTTGCCCTCTACTATCGTATGCTCTACATGGCCCTTATCAATCAGACCGTACACACACAGTATCGCATAGGTTCGGCGGACGAAATTCTGACGATGATGAATTATATGTTTGCCATAATCAAGCGTAAAAATGGCGGCGTTGCCCCCGGCTGTGCCGTCTCATCCTATGGCAATTCCTATGCTATACTGACCATGACATTGGACAAGTGCGCCACAAGACCAGACAGCCATAAACTATTCACACCATATACCGACGATTTCGACTATCTCGTATGTTGCCAGATTATGCGTGACATAGGCGACTTTACAGGTATGCGTGGAAGCGGAATACAGGCTTATTATGATGCCGGCGCCAAACTCGTGATAAGGATGTTCGTTCCGCAAACAATATTGGAGAAAGTCAAAATGACGAAATGACAAAATGTCACATTCTGGTCTTATCACCCGTAATATCGGACGAACGCCTTTTTTTATTCTCTCACGAGGAAAAAATATCCTATTCGGCAGGGGATTATTGTGGCTCATTACTTCAAATTTAGAGTGAGCTCAATAAAAAACGGGAAAATGGCTGTCGATGTGGATTTTTATTGCTAATTTTGTAACCATAATTTCTATAATAAAAATTATACTCAAATCAACTGATGGTTAACAAGAACTTGACACAATTTTTGGCCTCGATGGTAGAACGTCTTGCGTCTCCCGACTCTTGCAAGGGGATGTTTCATTCACATAAAGACAATTGTCCGTTGCCTTCGGGAGCCATTCTTGAGGAAATCGTATCCTTGTCGAGAGCGATATTGTTTCCTGGATATTATGGAAATTCGTGTGTCAATGCCGACACGCTTCCCTTTCATATCGGTGTTTCCATAGAGCGTCTGTACCGGCTTCTGAAAGAACAGATTCTGGCAGGACTATGTTTTCTGGATACCGATTCGGATATTCCCACAGACAGTCTTAAAGAACATGCCAAGGAGGTTGCAACAGAGATGATCAGACGCTTGCCAACCATACGCGAAATACTGAGCACAGATGTTGTAGCTGCATATAATGGCGACCCCGCGGCCTGCAATACAGGCGAAGTAATAGCTTGCTATCCCATCATCAAGGCTCTTGCAAACTATCGTATCGCCCACGAACTTTTCATATTGGGCGTGCCGCTGATTCCGCGCATGCTGACAGAAATGGCACATTCGGAAACCGGCATCGACATCCATCCACAAGCATCTATAGGCAAATACTTCACAATCGACCATGGTACGGGCGTAGTGATAGGCGCAACATGTGTCATCGGCAACAATGTGAAGATATACCAGGGTGTAACGCTTGGAGCCAAGAGCTTCCCGCTTGACAGCAATGGCAATCCGATAAAGGGAATACCACGCCATCCTATCATCGGCAACGATGTAATAATATACGCCAATGCCACAATATTGGGACGCGTCACCATAGGCGACGGCTGTATAATAGGGGCAAATATGTGGGTGACCGAAGATGTCAAACCCAATCATATTGTAGCCAATGGCAGACAACCCAATGAAAACCAAACTAAATGACAAGCAAAAACTGATAAATAACAATTGTAAGAAACAATAAAATATTATCGAGATAAAAATGAATGAATTTGAACTTATTGCCAAGACATTTATGGGGCTTGAGCCCGTCCTGGCAAAAGAACTCACCCAATTGGGTGCCAACAATGTGGAAATAGGCCGTCGAATGGTTTCGTTTACCGGCGACAAGGAGATGATGTATCGTGCCAATTTCCAACTTCACACAGCCATACGTATTCTTAAGCCTATCGCCAAGTTTAAGGCAGCTTCGGCTGATGATGTGTATGAAGAAATCAAGAAGATAGACTGGAGCCAGTACATCGAGAAAGGAAAGACGTTCTCGGTTGACTCAGTAGTATACTCTGAGGAGTTCCGCAACTCGCGTTTCGTCACATATAAGGTGAAGGACGCTATAGTCGACCAGTTCCGTGAGAAGACAGGCACCCGTCCTAATATCTCAGTAAGCAATCCCGACATCCGTCTCAACATCCATATTGCCGAGACTGCTGCCACATTATCGCTCGATTCAAGTGGCGAATCGCTTCATCGTCGTGGCTATCGACAGGAGTCGGTAGAGGCTCCGCTCAATGAGGTTCTTGCTGCTGGTATGATTCTTATGACCGGATGGCAAGGCGAGACCGACTTCATCGACCCAATGTGTGGCTCAGGTACACTTGCCATAGAGGCTGCCCTTATTGCCCACAACATGAGTCCGGGCGTGTTCCGCAAGGAATTTGCATTCGAGAAGTGGCCCGATTATGATGCTGAACTTTTCGACACCATCTACAACGACGACTCTCAGGAACGTGAGTTCACACACCATATTTACGGATACGACATCGATATGAAGGCTGTCAATACAGCCCGCTTGAATGTGCGTGCCGCCGGTCTTACCAACGACATTACTATCGACTGCGCCGACTTCAAGGATTTCACAAAACCCGCAGAGAAGAGCATCATCGTGGTCAATCCTCCGTACGGCGAGCGTATCTCTACACCCAACCTGCTCAACACCTACAAGATGATTGGCGAGCGACTGAAGCATGCCTTTATGGGTAATGAGGCTTGGGTGCTTAGCTATCGCCAGGAGTGCTTCGAGGCTATAGGATTGAAGCCTTCTATCAAGATTCCCGTTTACAACGGATCGTTGGAGTGCGAGTTCCGCAAGTATAGCATCTTCGACGGCACCATGAAGGATTTCCGTCAGGAAGGCGGCATCGTAAAGACCGAAGAGGAAAAGCGACAGATGGCCGAAAAGCATCGTTTCAAGAAGAACCGTGAGTTCAAGAAGCGTCTTGATGAGGACGAGGAGAATGCAGAAGCCGACATCCGCTCGTTCAAGTTCCGCTCAATGGAGCGCCGCAAGGACAATGACGACCGTCGTGGCGGTGGCAAGCGTTTCGACCGTGAAGACGACAAGTCGTTCGGCAAACGTGGAGGCAAGTCATTTGGACGCAGTCGCGACGATGACAGAGCCTTCGGACGTGGACGCGATGGCGAAAAGTCGTTTGGCAAAGGATTTAAGAGCGACCGTAAGGGTGGCAAAGGTTTCAATAAAAAAAGATTTGATAATGAAGATTAAGTATCTGTCAACATTGTTATTCGGGCTGTTTGCCTCCTTGACTGTGAGTGCTCAGCAGCAGAAGGAGTTTACACTTGAAGACCTGAACTTCGGTGGCAAGAACTTCCACAACATGGTGCCCAAGAACCGCTATTGTACATGGTGGGGCGACCAGCTTGTGCGTCAGGACGCTTCCGAATGTTACCTGGTAGACAAATCGACCGGCAAGGAGACTAAGCTGTTCTCGGTAAATGAAATCAACCAATGGATTTCTAACACCAAGGACATCAAGGTGCGTTCGCTCTACAATGCCCAGTTCCCCAATGCCGACCGCCCGGAAGTTGTGTTGGGCAATGGCAGCAAGATTTATGTTGTCGACTTCAAGAAGCACAGCCTTGTAAGCAGCCATGAGATAGGCGAGGACGACAATGTTCTCGAAATGAACTATAAGAGCGGGGCTATGGCTGTCCTTCGTGACAACAACCTCTTCATGCGTCTTGGCACAAAGGAGTGGCAGCTGTCTAAGGACGGTTCACGTGAGATTGTTTACGGACAGAGCGTTCACCGTGATGAGTTCGGCATTCACAAAGGCACTTACTTCAGCAACAGCGGTACCAAACTGGCTTTCTACCGCATGGATCAGTCGATGGTGACTGATTATCCGCAGGTAGACATTCCCGAGATTGATTATTTCAAGCATCCCGAGACACAGACTTGCTGTGCCAAAGCCGCTCCCGATAAGTATCCTATGACGGGTGAGACCTCGCACAAGGTTACTGTAGGCGTATTCGACACTAAGACTGGCAATACCGTGTATCTTAAGGCAGGCGACCCTACCGACCGTTATTTTACTAACATCGCATGGAGTCCCGACGACAAGACAATATATATGTTCGAACTCAACCGCGACCAGAACGACTGCCGTCTTGTAAGCTATGATGCTACTACCGGCGAGAAGACAGGCGAACTCTATCGCGAGACCGACGAGAAGTATGTCGAACCTCAACATCCTATCATGTTCTTGCCGTGGGACAACACCAAGTTCCTTATGCAGAGCCAGAAGGATGGCTATAATCATCTCTATCTCTGCACACTCGGCAAGCACGGCAGCCGTATGGCTCACAATACTGAGTCGCTCGAAATCAAGCAGCTCACTTCAGGCAAGTGGGTTGTACTTGAGGTGCTGGGCTTCAACGCCAAGCGCAAGAGTGTTGTCATAGCATCTAACGAGCTTAGCCCGATACAGCGCAACATCTTTGTCGTAGACACTCGCAACGGCAAGCGTACTCTTATGGACGAGGGCGGCAAGGGATGGCACACAGCCACACTTAGCACAAGCGGAAAGTACATATTCGACCGTTACACAACACCTACTGTTCCTCGTAACATTGCCATTGTCAATACAGAAAACGGCAAGCGTCTGAGCTATTTCAAGGCTGAAGATCCATGGAAGGGATACAACGTGCCTGAATACAGCTGTGGTACTGTGAAGGCAGCCGACGGTCAGACCGACCTCTACTGGCGTATGGTTAAGCCTACTAACTTCGACCCAAACAAGAAGTATCCTACTATTATATATGTATATGGTGGCCCTCATGCTCATAATGTTGATGCAAGCTATCATTACGGTTCACGTGGCTGGGAGACTTATATGGCAAGCAAGGGCTATCTGCTCTTTATCCTTGACAACCGAGGATCGGAAAACCGTGGCAAGGAGTTTGAGCAGGCTACATTCCGTCAGCTTGGCCAGGAAGAGATGAAGGACCAGATGAAGGGTGTAGAATATCTTAAGAGTCTTCCTTATGTAGACGCCGATCGTATCGGTGTACACGGCTGGAGCTTTGGCGGATTCATGACAATCTCACTTATGACCAACTATCCTGATGTGTTCAAGGTAGGCGTAGCCGGTGGTCCGGTTATCGACTGGCACTGGTATGAGGTGATGTACGGCGAGCGCTATATGGACACTCCGCAGACCAATCCTGAAGGCTATAAGAAGACCTCGTTGCTCTATAAGGCCAAAGACCTCAAAGGCCGTCTGCAGATTATTACCGGCTACAACGATGTAACAGTTGTGCCACAGCATTGCCTTACTTTCCTCAAGGCTTGTATCGCAGCTGGCACACAACCCGACTTCTTCGTTTATCCGGGCGAGCCGCACAACATGCGCGGACATCAGAGCACGCATCTGCACGAGCGTATCAGTCAGTATTTCTTCGACTTCTTGAAGTAAATATCTAATGTTTAGTGTTTAATGTTTTAATTGTTGAGAGTTTAATATTAATCTAACAATCGACATTAGACACTAAACATTTTATATTGTAAGTCGGCACCCCAATTAAACATTAATAATAAATAATTAAACATTATAGAGATGAAAATTCTTTTGTTGGGAAGCGGCGGCCGTGAGCACGCCCTTGCATGGAAGATAGTACAGAGCGACAAGTGTGAGAAGCTGTTCATAGCTCCTGGCAATGCCGGAACGGCTGCTGTGGGAGAGAATGTGGCTATCAAAGCTGATGATTTTGAGGCTCTTAAGCAATTCTGTGTCGAGAATAATATTGACATGGTTGTTGTTGGCCCGGAAGATCCGTTGGTAAAGGGAGTATATGATAATTTCCGCGACGACGAGCGTACCAAAAACATTCCCGTAATAGGCCCTTCTAAGGCAGGTGCTGTACTTGAGGGAAGCAAGGATTTTGCCAAGCGCTTTATGAAGCGTCACAACATCCCCACAGCCAAGTATGAAACTTTCGACGGTACTACACTCGAAGAGGGACTCAAGTTCTTGGAAACACTCAAGGCTCCTTATGTACTCAAGGCCGATGGACTGTGCGCCGGTAAGGGTGTACTTATCGTACCTACTCTTGAGGAGGCAAAGAAGGAACTCAAGGACATGCTTGGCGGTATGTTCGGCAATGCTTCAGCACGTGTAGTCATCGAGGAATTCCTTAGCGGTATTGAGTGCTCGGTATTCGTTCTTACCGATGGCAAGAACTACAAGATTCTTCCAGAGGCAAAGGACTACAAGCGTATTGGCGAGCACGATACGGGATTGAATACCGGAGGTATGGGTAGCGTTACGCCAGTTCCTTTTGCCGATGAGGCATGGATGAAGAAGGTTGACGAGCGCATCATTCGTCCTACCGTTGAAGGCTTGGCTGAGGAAGGTATCGACTATAAGGGCTTTATCTTCTTCGGACTCATCAATGTTGAGGGCGAGCCAATGGTCATCGAGTACAACTGCCGAATGGGCGACCCGGAGACCGAGAGCGTAATGCTGCGCCTTAAGAGTGATATTGTTGACCTCTTTGAGGGTGTTGCCGCTGGCGACCTTGACAAGCGTTCTATTGAATTCGACCCACGTGCTGCTGTCTGCGTAATGCTTGTTAGCGGTGGTTATCCTGAAGCTTATCAGAAAGGCTACGTGATTAATGGTCTTGAAAAGATAGAAGGTTCTGTGGTATTCCATTCGGGCACAGCCATGAAGGATGGCAACGTAGTGACCAATGGTGGACGTGTTATTGCCGTTAGTTCATATGGTAAGGATAAGGACGAGGCTCTTGCCAAGTCGTTTGCCGAGGCTCAGAAGATAGAGTACGAAGGCAAGTACTTCCGTCGTGATATAGGTCAGGACCTGTAAAGAATATTTTTCAGCCTCGCCCCATGCCCTTCTTCCTTGCGATGAAGAGTGCAAAGTGTCAATAATAATGACATGGGGTGGGGCTTTTTTATTTATTATAAACGAGCTATTTTATATAGTATAATAAGGAATGAGAAGAAAGAGATTTCAGAATCGTGTTGCCGAGAGCCGCATCTCGCTGCCAGCAACAGGCGTGTATGCTTTTATCGTATGTTTGTTGGGCGGATTGCTGGGTGAGCATATGTGGATACAATTTGCTCTGCTCGTCGTTTCTGCATTTTTAATGATGGAGCTCAACAACTCCAATGCCTTGATACGCATCTACAGTCGTATGGTGTCGTGTTCATTCATAGTATTGGCTGTAATGGCTTACTTTCTGTTTGTTGACATTAAGTGTGGCATTGTACAGACGTGCTTCATTGCTTTCTATCTGTTTCTTTTCACTACCTACCAGAGTCGTGCCTCGGTAGGCAGGGTGTTCTATGCTTTTGCCATGCTTGGCATTGCCAGCATCTACTATGTACAGATATTGTTTTTTATACCTGTAATATGGGTTTTGATGGCAACGAACATCATGAATGGTTGCGCACGTGTCTATGTAGCGTCTTTGTTGGGTTTGTTGCTTCCGTATTGGTTTGCAACTGGCTATTATGCCTTTACCGACCAGATTTCTCTGATAGGCGATCATTTTACAGCACTTCTTGACTTTGATTCACAGTCGGTATGGCTTGACATCCCTCTGGTGCAAATTGTTACCATAGTATTCATTGCTCTTTTAGCCGTAGTCGGAATGATCAATTTCCGTCTCAACAACTATCGTGACAAGATACGTACACGTATGCTGTTCGACTTCTTTTCGGTGATGATAATATTCACTATGATATTCATGATTCTTCAGCCTACCAACATGCACTTCCTCCTTGCTATGCTTATTGTGAGTGCTTCACCCCTTATAGGTCATTTCATATCGCTTACCAATTCGCTGATTACAAATCTCATTTTCTGTTTTATGCTTGTGGCTACACTTGCCCTTACTGTTTGTAATGTATGGATACAGTTCTGAGTTTTCTGATAGATTGGGGCTATTGGGGTATGCTTGCTGCCGCATTTCTTGCGGGCAGCTTCTTTCCTTTCAGCAGCGAGGCTGTGATGCTGGCTTTACAGGCAGCAGGCTTGAATCCCGTATGGCTCGTTGTCTATGGTACTATAGGCAACATCTTGGGTTCGGTATTTAATTATTGTGTAGGTAGAATGGGCAATCTTGCATGGATTGAGCGTTATCTGCACGTCAGCCCTGAGAGTATCGAAAAGGCTGAGCGGTTTATGGCAGGTCGAGGTGCATGGATGGGATTCTTTGCCTTTCTGCCATTGCTTGGAAGTGCCATAACGATAGCACTCGGATTGATGCGTGCCAATGTAGTCATATCACTCATCAGCATTAGCTTAGGCAAATTCCTGCGTTATGCCGTTCTTGTTTTTGGTGCGTCACTATTTATTTAGCCTCTCATCTATTAGGAGTTTATAGCTCCGCAATTGTCGCATACACCCTTATGTCGAAGTCTTGCTCCGCAGTTGCCACAGACATAAGGGTAATAATTGTTCTTGGCATATCGTCGTATGCCAATTGCCATATAAGCTACGAGCAATACGTATCCTATATAATATAGTGTGCTCACGCTGAATATGATATAGTTAGCAGCACATACAGCACCAAGACCGCACATATATAATGTGGCGTGGGCGAATGGCAACTTGTGATAGACATCATCTATTGTTGCTATTGCCATCACTATCATTGCCCATACCGAAGCTATGAAAATGGCGAGTATCGGAGGCAAGGAGAAAGGATTGAGCGATGGGTGGAAATAGAAATGGCGCCACACATCGGGTGCAAACAGTTGTATACTTGAATAGAACGTGGCTGCCATTGCCACGGTCAACGCGAGCAAAGTGGGATAGAACGAGTTTATGTCGTTGAAATGTACTGCCTTTACGTGTCTCTGCTTTATGCTATACGTCAGATAGCTAATGGCAATTACGCTTATAATGATAAGAAACACGAGCAGGTGCTTGTCGGAGAATGTAGATATGAATTGAGATATCGGATCGTCCGGCACAACAGAGGGCATTAGCCGGCTCTCGTGTATCCATCCGAATGTATATTGGTCGCGCGCCAGTTGTATCCATACAGAGTCCGCAGGATCATCCTTAAGCAATCGTATGTCGACAACTACCAGATGGTCGCCTTTTTTTACGAGGAAAGAGTCGGTGTGCAGTCCGTTGAGTTTCTCCTCTGGCTGCTGGCGTAGCAACGACAAAGTATCGCTCTTCACCACGAAGTTATAGTTCTGAGCGTAATGATGAGTACTATAGAACGAACTGTCTGCATAGTCCATAGTATTGGTTGTTGTGTACGCATCGTGATGCCTTGTCTTTGTGTGGTAGCACCCAGACAAGGTCATCAGTCCGACAATCATTGCTATAATCAATCTGGTTCTCGTCATTTCTTTGCTTTTTTATTTCTCGTCTCTTTCTTCTGCAAAAAAGTTAGTCTGTAGCGTAAATTTCCATCTGGCATTTTGCGCAATTGAATGTCAGGCGTACCTGTCTGCCGTCCGTCGATTCAAGGAAAAGAGGTTCTTTCCATGTAGGTTGCTTGCCACCTCGTTTTACGCAGAAACCCATGGCGTAGCGCAGACAGTAGCGGCATGTCATGAGTGGAGTGTTGGCACGTGGCGTACCGTAAGTCTTTGCGCCAGAACGTGCTCCGTCTGTCAATTCAAATGCTGCAGCCGCGTGCTTCACACCGTGTTCTTCGTAGAAGGCTTCGGCTCGGTGGTTAGACACATTGGCTGCATCAATCTTTTCGGCTTCTAAATAACGCTTGTGACCAGCATTATTATCGTTGATGCCGTAGGCAGTCTGTTTCTGTCGGCCTTTATTCTCGTCCGTATCAATAGGCTGTTCTTCAATCTGAGCCAGCACCTCACGTCGCATCGTAGCAAGCTTGCTTGACGGGATGAAGAATCCTGCCACGCCACCCATCAATCTTATATTGCCAGGGCGGAACATTGTGTTGCCCAGTTTCTCGAGCTGGCGTATGATGTTGTCGGTTTGTGGCTTCTGGGCATCTTGCAGCGGTTCGTCGAGTGGGGTGAAAGCCTTGCGTCCGGTCTCGTCTACTGCTTCGAGTACAATCTTGCCACAATCAACGCTTATTGTCATATCGAGCGCCAGTTTACGCTCGGCAGTCTTGCTCTGCATAGCCCGTTCAAACACCATATCGTTGTTGCGGTAGAGAGCCATACCTGCCTTTAATTCTTCAGGCATTGAGAGCGGAAAGAGACGGTTGTTCTCTACACGGTTCACACGGAAACCATGCAACTTGCGGTCGGGTGTGAAGAAACACAGGCCGTCACCATTGGCAAACATTGCCGTACCGGCAACGTTGAACGAGCCACGTCTTATTTCCTTTACGTAGCCTACGTATTCGCCCATTGCCTTCGGAGTATCATACGAAGAAATGTCGTCGCGTCGGCCATCGAGAAAGTAGTGAGTAAAACCTCGATTGAAGGTCTTGTCCAGATTAGGTATGAATGTATATTCAGCCTTGCCCCAGGAACTGCGACGGTACTTTTCTGGATTTGCCTCTATTATCTCGTTGAGTTGCTGGCTGTAGGCTGCTACCACGTTTTTCACATAAGCAGCATCCTTCAGTCGGCCTTCTATCTTCAGCGATGTTGCTCCTGCTTTGACGATTTCTTCCAGACGGTCAAGTTGCATCATGTCCTTAAGCGATAGCAGATGGCTTGCACGGCGTATGGTTTCTCCTCGGCTGTCCTTAAGGTCGAAAGCCAGACGGCAGAACTGCGCACATTCGCCACGGTTGGCGCTACGTCCGAAGCAATGGTGTGAGGCGTAGCATGCTCCCGAATAGCTCACGCACAAGGCACCATGCACAAACACTTCAAGCTCGGTCTGTGGTACAGCTTTATGTACTTCGCGTATTTCATCAAGCGACAGTTCACGAGCCAGCACTACACGACTGAACCCTACGCTTGTGAGCCATGCAGCCTTCTCGGCAGTTCTATTGTCGGTCTGTGTGCTTGCATGCAGTTCGGGCATATGCAGTCCTTTCATTTCCGGTTCTGAGGCTATCTCGCTCATCATCTCCACCACAGCCATATCCTGTACAAGAATAGCGTCAACACCTGCCTTTACGATATGCCGCAACAGCTGTTTGGCATTTGGCAGTTCGTGCTCGTAGACGATGGTGTTGACTGTCACGTACACACGTGCTCCGAACTTGTGGGCATATCTGGCAAGTTCGGCAATGTCATCTATACTATTGCCTGCAGCTTGTCGTGCTCCGAATTCATTGGCTCCTATGTACACGGCATCTGCCCCATGATCAATGGCGATAATGCCTTGCTCAAGATTCTTGGCAGGGGCAAGAAGTTCAATTGGACGAGGGAGAGAGTTGTTGTTTTGATTCATAAAGTATGGTAAAAAGCCCTGTCCACAGTCCCTACCATGTAGAGAGGGGAGTAGTAGCAGGGCTATTGTTTTTGCTTTATAATGTAAGACTTGATTATTATGTTTTATTCAATCTCCTCAATATTATACGGAGTTTCCTGATATATATAATAGTTAATCCAGTTGCTGAACAGCAGATTGGCGTGAGCCCTCCATGTCACATATGGTTTCTGGCTCGGGTCGTCGCCGATGTAGTAGTTTTTAGGCATTTCCACATCGTCGCGTTTGCCCATATCTCTTCTGTACTCGCTATCGAGAGTATAGGGTGAGTATTCCATGTGTCCAGTGACGAATATCTGTCGTCCGCCACGTGCCATTACCATGCTAACGCCACTCTCGGGCGATTCTGCTATGATGTTAAGTTCAGAGTGCTTCACTATGTCTTCGCGTCGTACCTCTGTGTGGCGGCTGTGTGGCATATTGAAAGAGTCGTCGAATCCGCGGAACAACGGAATTTGCGGAGTAAGTGGAAATTGGCGGAACACGCCGAACTTCTTCTTAGGCAGTTGATGTTTGGGGACGCCATAATGATAGTAAAGTCCTGCTTGCGCAGCCCAACAAATGTACATAGTACTTGTAACGTGCGTGTCTGCCCACTCGAAAACCCGCGTTATTTCGTCCCAATAGCCCACGTCTTCAAATTCCAGATGCTCTATAGGCGCACCTGTGATAATCATTCCGTCAAACTTCTCATTCTTGAGTACATCGAAGTCTTTGTAGAACATCATCATGTGTTCTATAGGAGTGTTTTTCGATGTGTGGCTCTTCAGCTTCATAAAGTATATCTCCATCTGCAGCGGAGTGTTTGAAAGCAAACGCACGAGATCGGTCTCGGTCGTTATCTTCAGCGGCATGAGATTGAGTATTACAATGCGAAGCGGTCGAATATCCTGACTCGTGGCCCGCGAATTGTCCATCACGAATATGTTCTCCTGCTTGAGGAGTTCGATAGCGGGGAGTTTATCTGGTAATCTTAATGGCATATATTATTGTATTTTATATCGTCGTGCAAAGTTACGCAATTATTTGCACTTCATTTTGATTTAGAACGGGAAAATCAGCGGCAACACTACTATCATCACCAGTCCCATGATGATTTGCAGCGGCAGTCCCACCTTGATGTAGTCCATAAACGAGTAGCCGCCAGCCTGCATAACGAGTGCATTGGGTGGTGTAGAGAACGGCGATGCAAAGCACATACTCGCTCCTAATGTTACGGCAAAGAGTAAGGGATAGGGACTGACGCCTATTGCTGCTGCCGAGGTAAGGGCTATGGGAGACATGAGAACAGCAGTAGCAGTATTACTGATGAACATTGTCAAAAGCGATGTGGTGAAGTAGACACCGGCGAGTAGGGCATAAGGGCTTGCCTGTCCGAGGTTGTCGGCCAGCAGACTTGCAACCATTGCCGATGCTCCCGTCTTTTCCAGAGCCACCGACATTGGCAACATGGCAGCGATGAGCACTATACTCTCCCAATTTATCGTTTTATAGGCTGCCTCTACCGAGCGTATACAACCAGTTATGACCATCAGCAGACCAGCCACCATAACAGCTGTGACAGGTGCTACAGGGATGAAGTCGAACACCATAGTCATTATCATAAGCAGCATTATGGCAGCTGCAAGTGGAGCCTTGTAGTCGAGAGTCACGCGAGAAGCCTCCTCCAATGGGTGTCCCATCACCACTATGCCGTCGGCAACGTCGGCTATACGCGAGATGTTCTTCCATTTGCCTTGTATGAGAATTATGTCACCTTGACGGAATCTCATGTCTGCAAGTCCTTCGGTGATATAGTTTTCACCACGACGCACGCCAAGAGCATTTACGTTATACAATCGGCGTAAACCGGTCTCCTTCAGTGTCTTTCCGCACAAACGGGAGTTGTGCATAAGTACTATTTCTGCAATACCAATATCATAGAAAGCAAGTACCTCGCTTGTCTTGCCGAGTTTCATATCGACAGCAAATCTCATAGCTTGTTCGGGGTCGCCACTTACGTATACTATGTCGCCTTCAGCAAGCTTGGTGTCAGGACCTGCAAGGCGTTGCTCAACTTCCTTCATCAAAGGGGAATGGGGCTGTTTGATGCGACGTACTTCAAGTATTGTAAGACCGTATCGATGGTGTATGTCAAGTTCTGCAAGTGTCTTGTTGTTGGCTATCGATAGTTTTCCCACAGTAAATACCGACAGATTGTCTTTCAGGTTATATTCTTCCATAAGGTCATCAAGCGACTTGGCGCGTTTCTTGCCAGCATCGTCCTCTTGACGATGCTTACCACCATTGAGAAACCGCTTGCTCAAGGGTAGCAGTACTACAATACCTACTATGATGCACACAATGCCTACAGGTAAAAAACTGAAGAACTTCAGTGGCTCAAAACCGTTCTCGGTCAGAGTTTCCTGAATAACAAGGTTGGGTGGGGTACCTATGAGTGTGAGCATACCGCCCATACTGCTGGCAAAGGCAAGTGGCATAAGCAGACGGCTGGCGCGCATCTTGGCTTTTTGTGCCAGACTAACCACTATAGGCATCATAAGGGCTACGGTTCCGGTATTGCTTACGAAAGCACCAATCACGGCTGTCACTACCATCAACAGTAGAAACAGGCAGAGTTCGTTATCGCCAGCCAATGTCATCAACTTACCTGAAGCTTTCTTGGCGAGTCCGGTCTGTACGATGCCGCCTCCTACAACAAACAGTCCCCCCATCATTATCACCACCGAGTTGGAGAATCCCGATAGGGCTTCCTGCGGAGTGAGTATTCCGGTGAGCAGTAGGGCGACGAGGGCGCACAATGCGACGAGGTCGGAACGAACTTTGCCCATGGCGAAGAACACAGCCGAAAGAACTAAGATAATAATGGTTGTTGTCATGTGATCTTTTGTATCTTTTCTTTTTGTTTACAAAGATAACGCAAATCGAAGAAAACACAAAAAAGAAAGCGTTTTTTATTATCCCATTCTAAAGTAATAGAAATATATTTTTATTTTCTATCTATGCATTTAACTGAAAAACCTTTAATAAACTGTTTTGAACTTTTATAAATGTCTTAATGTGTCTACAAAGTATGCTTCTTTTGCTTTCATTTTTTCGCAGAAGTCTGCATAAGATGTTTATCTATCTGATTTATGCTGGTTGTGCTTCGCCGGCTTCACCTTCCAAGTTTATGGTGGTTTCCACCGTTGGCTTGGGTGTAACAGGCAGTTCCGTATCACAATAAGCTTGATGCATACTCCCAGTACCGTTTTCAGTACCACCTAACTGATACTGGAGTTTCATATAGGTGGTACTGGAGTTTCACTTATATGGTACTGGAGTGTTACTTATGTGGTACTGACAAAGAACTTATATGCATAAAATCAGGCATCCCAATTGGTGTGTTCCTCGTATTTAAGGTAAATTGCATAATTTATGGCTTCTTTTTCAGAATCAGGCTCCAAAACTTGAATTACTTTTAGCGATGAGTTTTCCTTCCTTCTCCAGTGCGTGCCATATTGAATAACGCGCCTCGGGATTTATACGTTCAATCTCCTCAAAGACACGTCGCATATCGGTTCGATTGGAAAGTGTTTCGTACGGACAATTCTTTATTTGCTTTTCGTAACCGCACAGCTCTGCATATTCCTTGATGTCACTCTCCTTCGCAAGACACAACGGACGGATTATTGTCAATGGCATCTTTTTCATCTGCATTACAGCAGGCATCGTAGAGAATGAGCCTTGATAGAATTGGTTGAGCATGGTGGTATGAATGATGTCGTCCATATGATGGCCGAGAGCAATCTTATTGAAATTGGCTTCTTGAGCGAAGCGAAAAAGTGATTTACGACGATGCCATGAGCAAAGGAAGCAGGCTGGTTTGTCCGTCTTTTCTGTTTCTCTGAATTCCGTAGTGACGATGTGTAGTTTCACTCCATGTTCATTCGCGAATCTTTTCAAATAGGATGTGTCCGACTCGTAATGGATATTCTTCATGCGTACATGTACAGCTTCCACCTCTATTTGTGGCTTGAAAATACGCTGTCGACGTGATAACATATCAAGCAGGCACAACGAGTCTTTTCCACCAGACAATCCGATGAGAATACGATCGCCATCCGCAAGCATAGAGTATTCGGTGAGTGCCTTTTGAAATTGCCTGTATATCAGATGATTAAGAATCTGTTCGCGTGTTCGCATGTATAGTGAAATATAATAAAAGACTGATTATCAAATGCCGTTTACTTGAAAACAAGGTAAACGGCCGCAATAATAAAAACAAATGCAAGCAGGTGATTCCATTTCAACGTCTCACCCTGAAACATAATATTGGCAATAAGTGCGAACACGATAAGACTAATGCACTCTTGTACCACTTTCAACTGAACGAGCGAAAACGGGCCTCCATTTCCTTGGAAACCGATGCGATTGGCTGGTACCTGACAGCAATACTCAAAAAATGCTATTCCCCATGAGAAAATAATGACACCTATCAATGGCCAATGGTTTGACACGCCTGTCTGCTGAAGCTTCAAATGGCCATACCATGCCAATGTCATGAAAATATTAGAGAGAATAAGTAGAATAATGGTGTAGAATCCTGACATATTAGTTTTTTTTTTATAAAAGCCCCACCCCGAACTCTCTCTACAGGGAGGGGTCGGGGGTAGGGCTTCGTTTTTGTTAATTATCCTTTCAATCTCTCGTCCATGGCTGCAGCCGCTCTACGACCGTCGCCCATAGCGAGGATTACAGTTGCTCCACCGCGTACGATATCACCGCCGGCAAATATCTCAGGGCGTGAGCTCTGCATCTGTTCGTTAACAGCGATAGTGTTCTTACGTCCAAGTTCGAGTCCCTTTATAGAGTTGGGTACGAGAGGATTGGGCGATACGCCTACTGCTACGATTACCTGATCTACCTCGATAGTTACGGTCTTGCCTTCTATTGGTACTGGTTTGCAGCGTCCGCTTGCGTCTGGTTCGCCCAGTTCCATAACCTGAAGCACGGCAGCCTTTACGGCTCCCTTTTCGTCAGTAATATACTCTATTGGATTGTGCAATGTGAGGAAGTTGATACCTTCTTCTTTTGCGTGCTTCACCTCCTCAAGACGTGCTGGCATTTCTGCCTCCGAGCGACGGTATACGAGTGTCACGTCACCACCAAGACGCTTAGCTGTACGGCAAGAGTCCATCGCGGTATTGCCACCGCCTACAACCAGCACATGTTTGCCTATATTGATAGGGGTATCTGTGAGAGGATTGGCTGCATCCATAAGGTTCACACGTGTCAGGTATTCGTTCGACGACATGATGTTCAAGGCATTCTCGCCCTTTATACCCATAAAGTTGGGTAGACCGGCACCTGAACCAACGAATATTCCCTTGAAGCCTTCTGCCTCAAGCTGATCTGTGGTTATTGTTTTGCCGATGATGCAGTCGGTAGTGAATACTACGCCCATCTTCTTCAGGTTCTCAATCTCTACGTCAACGATGCGGTTGGGCAGTCGGAACTCAGGAATGCCGTATTTCAGTACACCGCCAATCTCGTGCAATGCCTCGAATACGTGTACTTCATAACCCATTTTCACCATGTCGCCTGCAAAGCTCAATCCCGAAGGACCGCTACCTACAACAGCTACTTTTATTCCGTTCTTTGGTGCCATATCAGGGATGGCGATGTTTCCGCTCTCACGCTCAAAGTCGGCTGCGAAACGCTCCAGATAACCGATAGCTACGGCAGGCTCGTTCATCTTCAGATGGATACACTTGCTCTCGCATTGTTTTTCCTGCGGACAAACGCGACCGCATACTGCCGGTAGGGCAGAGGTGCTCTTCAACACCTTGGCAGCAGCCAGGAACTGTCCGCGCTCTATGTTCTTTATGAATGAGGGGATATTGATATTTACCGGACAACCTTCAACACAGGCTGGCTTGCCACAGTCGAGACAGCGGTGAGCCTCGCGTACAGCCATTTCCTTTGTCAGACCCTTGTTTACTTCCTCAGTACGTGTAGTTGCACGATATACCGGGTCGAGTTCGGGCATCTGTACACGCTCTATGGCTTTGCGTTCGGCAGGCTTCATGGCTGCGCGCAACTCCTTTCGCCATTCAGCGTCACGATTGGTGAGTTGCTCTATTGTCTCATTGGTAGGTTCTACGTCCATGCAAGTGGCGCATCCTGTTGCTTCAACCTTCTTCTCTACACCACGCAAATGTTCCTCGTAGTGTTCCATTTCCTCACGCTCTGCATCACGGAATGTACCCATACGCTTGAACATTTCATCCCAATCGACAAGTGCTCCGTCAAACTCCGGACCGTCGATGCACACAAACTTGGTCTTACCTCCAATAGAAAGGCGGCAAGCACCACACATACCGGTGCCATCAACCATAATCGTGTTCAATGAAACTTCAACTGGGATATTGTATTTCTGAGCCATGAGGCAGCTGAACTTCATCATGATAGGAGGGCCTATGGCAAATACCTTGTCGACATGTTCTTCCTGATTTATGAACTTCTCGATACCAACAGTAACAACGCCCTTTTCGCCATACGATCCGTCATCGGTCATTATGATAAGTTCGTCGCTGCTCTGACGTACCTCATCCTCAAGAATGACAAGGTCTTTGCTACGTCCTGCAATAACCGACAATACTCGGTTGCCCGCAGCTTTCAAGGCACGAATGATAGGAAGCATTGGAGCTACGCCAACACCACCACCTGCACATACTACAGTACCGAAGTTTTCTATATGAGTAGGATTGCCAAGCGGACCTACAACGTCTGTGATATAATCGCCTTCATTAAGACTGCACAGCTTTGTTGACGAAAGACCTACTTTCTGTACAACGATAGTTATCGTGCCGCGCTCAATGTCGGCATCGGCAATAGTCAGAGGCACGCGCTCGCCATTTTCGCCAACACGTACAATGATAAAATTGCCAGCCTTACGGCTTTTTGCAATCAATGGAGCTTCAATCTCAAAAAGATAAACCTTCTCTGAGAATTGTTTTTTCAGTACGATTTTGTTCATGTGTAGTAATCTTATTGTTTTAAGTTAGGTTTGATAAAAGGGTATTAGTGTTAAAATATAGAAAAAAAGAAGTCAAGGAGTCAGAAATTACTGACTCCTTTTATTCTTTAATTCTGTCAGCAGACTAATTAATTTGTCTGAAAATTTGCCTGCTGATTAGAAATTCTTGTCATCGAGCATATCGAATCCGCAGTAAGGAACGAGTACCTTCGGTACACGGATGCCTTCCGGAGTCTGATTGTTTTCGATAATGGCTGCTACGATACGCGGAAGAGCAAGTGCTGAACCGTTGAGTGTATGACACAACTCTATCTTTCTTGTCTCAGCATTGCGGTAGCGACAATGCAGACGGTTGGCCTGGTAGCTCTCGAAGTTAGAAACTGATGATACCTCGAGCCAACGCTTCTGGGCTGCGCTCCATACTTCGAAGTCGTAGCAGATGGCAGATGTGAAACTCATATCTCCACCGCACAGACGGAGGATGTGGTATGGAAGTTCAAGCTTCTTGAGCAATCCCTCTACGTGTTCAAGCATTTCGTCGAGCGACTGGTATGAATGCTCTGGCTTGTCAATACGTACGATTTCAACCTTGTCAAACTGATGCAGACGGTTCAAGCCGCGTACGTCCTTGCCGTACGAACCTGCCTCACGACGGAAGCAAGCAGAGTATGCACAGCGCTTGATAGGCAGATCCTTCTCGTCGATAATCTCGTCACGGAAAATGTTGGTAACTGGAACCTCGGCTGTAGGGATGAGGTAGAGGTTGTCGAGCTGACACTGATACATCTGAGCTTCCTTATCGGGAAGCTGGCCTGTGCCATAACCTGAAGCTTCATTGACAACATACGGTGGTTGTACTTCAAGATAGCCGCTCTTACGAGCCTCATCAAGGAAGAAAGCTTCAAGAGCACGCTGCAGACGAGCCATTTTGCCAATATAAACAGGGAAACCGGCACCTGTAATCTTCACGCCGAGATCGAAGTCGATAAGATTGAACTTCTTGCAGAGGTCCCAGTGGCAAAGCGCATCTTCGGGAAGGTTTGGAATTTCGCCACCTTCCTTTACCACCACATTGTCGCTTGCGTCCTTGCCTTCAGGAACATCGTCGTTAGGTATATTTGGAATGGTGCAAAGCTTGGCTATAAGGTCTTTCTCAGCTTGCGCTTTAGTTTCTTCCAATGCCTTGTTATTCTCCTTTATTGCTGCAACCTTAGCCTTAATTTCGTCGGCCTCCTGCTTGTTGCCCTGTTTCATAAGAGCACCAATCTGAGCCGCCATCTTCTTGGCTTCTGAAAGATTTCTATCAAGTTCCTGCTGTGTCTCACGACGACACTTGTCGATAGCGAGAACTTCATTTATGGCTTCCTCTGCACCTGCAAAGTGCTTCTTGTTCAAGCCTTTGATAACACGTTCAGTTTCCTCACTGATGAGTTTAAGTGTAAGCATATGCTAAATAGTTAAATATTAATATGCGTTGTGTATGTTATAATTCTATTCAAGATACAAAATTACACAAAAAATCTTTTTACGGCAATATTTAACTCTTGTTTTTTGGGGATGATGGATTATAAAGGTTAATATAATACGGAATGTAAAGAGCAATTAATAATTCAAGAACTTTTTTGCCAATTGTATAAAAGCATTAATCCCAATCTTCAAGTTGTATGAAGATTGGGATTAATATGTTTGTTTGGAATAGTTTTTTTTATTTTAATTAAGCCTCAGCTTCGGGTATTACGGAAACAGTGCTCTTGTCGTTACGACCCTTGCGGAAGTTAACGATACCGTCAACCAATGCATAGAGAGTGTCATCCTTGCCAATACCTACATTCAAGCCCGGGTAGTGCTTTGTACCACGCTGGCGAACGATGATGTTGCCTGCGATGCACTTCTGGCCACCCCAGATCTTAACGCCTAATCTTTGAGAAGCTGATTCACGTCCGTTCTTAGAACTACCTACACCTTTTTTATGTGCCATTTCTTGTTCCTCCTAAAATTTAAGCGATTACCTCTTTGATTGCTATCTCTGTGAACTGCTCACGGTGACCGTTCTTCTTGCGATAGTCCTTGCGGCGCTTCATCTTGAAGACGATAACCTTGTCACCCTTAACGAGGGGATTTACAACTTCACATACAACTTTTGCACCTTCTACGGCAGGTGCACCTACCTGTACTGAACCTTCATTGTCAACAAGCAGTACCTTGTTGAATTCAACAGTCTGGCCTTCCTGAGCGTCCTTGATGTGGTGAACGAAGAGCTTCTTGCCCTGCTCTGCCTTAAACTGCTGACCGTTAATCTCTACGATTGCGTACATTTAAAAAATAATATAAACGGGTTTTTCCGTGAGGCGAACAACGTCGTGCTGTTACTTTTTCGAGCCTCGGCGGATTAAATCGGCTGCAAAGGTACTAATATTTTATGTAGAAGAAAAATGCAACAGATTATTTTTCATATTGTTTAACAAAATATAATAGAAAAGGTGTGCATAATGTGCACACCCTTTCTATTGCATTAATATATTAAGCCAATAATTTCATTACAGCTTTTTGAACACATTCTTCATCTGTTCGCCCAGGCCTATAGTATAGCCTTGTGATGAGAACACCACACGGTTGAATGTGTCTGCAATGATAAACATAGGCATCTGAGTCTTATTCTGCAGTTTCATTTCACGTGCAATCTGTTCACGTATTGCACCATTTTTATCAATGGCGTACTGTACTGTAGAAGGCAAAGACCCAAATTCATCTTTCTGGAACTTCTTGGCATCGGCCTCACTCTCAAAGAGCAGAACAACGGGACGGCCCCATGATTCGAATGCCGCACGTTCCTTCTCTATGTCGTGCAATGCATGGTTGGTAGGCTCCTGGCCGACACCAAGAACGGCAAGGATATAGTAGCCACGACCTGTCTGCGAAAGAATACTCACGTCTTTACCATCCTTGTTTATAATCGACTCCGAGTTAAACTGACCGATTACACTCACGTCATTAGCATCGTGACGTATGTCAAGCGGTAGGGTAGTGGTCTTGCCTTCTTCGATGTTGAAGAAACGTGTGGCCGCAAGTACGCTACCACTAGCCAGTCGTGTACCAGTAGTGAGCATATATGTACCCGTGTCGAACGAGTAGCCATTCTTGAATGTGTTGCTCCAGCAGGTACCATTGCCCATGTCTGCCTGACCCTCTTCAAAGTTCATCAATTTTGGTGAACCATTTACAATTCGACTGATTGTGAAGTGGTTGTAGTACCTAGGGTCATCAAGAGATGCCGACGGCTTGTATGTGAGTACGAGTTTGCCAGTAGGAGCTGCAGCCTGCTCTTTCGACTCAAACTTAACGTCCATCCACTTTCCGTCTTTCATATATTGCACTTTGCCAGTAATTGCATCTTTGCGGGCCTCAATACCAAGACTACGGGCTACGTCTACGAAGAATATGTCGCGTGAGCGCTCATCGGTTGTTTTGGATTCCATTACGCCTACTGGTGTCTGTGCAATATGCAATGCGTTATACTCAGGAGCTATGCGTAGGTTTTTGTTTATCCAAGAAACAAGCGCTGTTGGGTCTTTGCGGAACATGTCGGCTGTCTTGCCAGCAAAGGCCTTTTCAAAGTAGTTCTTGAATGGTATTGAGATCATCTCATCTTCCACACGAGGCGACAACTGATTAGTCTTGGCTGTGAAATTGTCTTCGAGAATTTCCATTGGAATGTCACGCAAGTCCTTGTCACTTAGTGTTGAAAGAACTCCGAGTGCACGCTTCTCATTATCCTTGTGCCGAGCCAGGAAGTCGATGATGGTCTGCTTGTTGCCACGTGACTTAACGAGATATTCTGTAGCGCGAGGATTGATTTTTTCCGCTTGTTCCTTTGTAAGGAATGTTGCTGTGTAGGCTTTACGTATTGAGTCCTCGTAAGCAAAGCGTCGGTTGTTCTCCTTACGCATTTCATCACTTACATACGGAGTCTTAACGTTCTCAACCGGTGGTACGATATTGAATGTTTCCTCATCGAATAAAGTCTTCGACTTATCCGACAGAACGCTGTGATTAAGGGTTATTGTCACAATGTTGTCTTTGCCAAACGAGGCCTTGCTGTAACCGTATTTTCCGTCTTTGGAAGCCCAAATCAGCAAGTCACCCTTACCAGCCGATAGTGATGTACGTCCCTGAGCATCTGTTCGCTTGGTCACGGCTGTATAGTATTCCGCGTAGTTGTAAATCTTAAACTCCACCTTTGCTCCGTTTACAGGATTTCCGTCGGTGTCTTTTACTTCAAATTTCACTTCTGCTGTAGGTGCATAGTTGGAAGTAAGATTTATTTCGGTGAAGTTATTTGTACGCAACAGCACTTCCTCCGGGCCGTTGTAGTTGCCGAATACGCGTGTGTGCATAAGCATGGCTCTCGATGCAGGAGCGTTAAACCATCCGAGATTTAACACAGGTTCAGGCTCACAGGCTCCGAGGAAATACCATTTTCCATCAGCCCAAGCTTCTACCCATGCATGATTGTCATCGGTATGTGCCCAACGCGGAGTGTAAACCTGGCGAGCAGGTATTCCCATTGCTCTAAAGGCAGCCACGGCAAATGTACTTTGTTCTCCACAGCGTCCAGTAGCCGTACGTAGGGTCTGCAAAGGCGATGAAGTACGTGCATCTGCCGGTTGATAAGTAACCTTCTCGTGACACCAATGGTTTATTTCAAGAATAGCATCATGCATAGAGAGATTTTTGATGCGTTCCTTCAGTTCATTGTAGAAATAAGCTCGTGAAGCATCAAGCGGTTCATTGTTCACTCTTATTGGCAACACAAAGTGACGAAACAATAGTTCAGGTACATTCTTGCCCCACGCCATTTCATTACGAGCCTTGAACGAAAGGCGCACGTTGTCGGCAAAGAACGATGTTGGATAATCTGTAACGTCTGCCAATGGCATATAGGCGTACAGAAATTTTAGTGCCTCTTCTTCGTCGGCTGTCAGTTTTTCCTTTTGAGTGTTGTAGAATTTTTTTCCTACAGTCTTGATGCGTTGGTTAAACAGATTTTCCATTCCGGCACGGTATTTAGTGTCTGAAATAAAACCACTCTGTGCACCAGCTGTCAATGTTAATGCTAATAATGAAGCAGAGATTAGTATTCCTTTCATTTGGTTTAATTATAATATGTAAAAATAGGAGGGTGCGGCATTAATTGTCCGGCCCTCCTAAATATTCTATCGTTCAGATTTCTTACAAGTCAATCTTCTTAGCTCTACGTTCGTGACGACCACCTTCAAATGGAGTTTTGAAGAATTCGTCCATAATCTTCTCGGCTGTCTTGTTGTCGATAAATCTTCCTGGCATAACGAGAATATTAGCATCGTTATGCTGACGAGTCAATCCTGCAATTTCCGGCGTCCAGACTAAAGCAGCACGTACTCCCTTGTGTTTGTTGAGTGTCATTGCCATTCCTTCGCCGCTGCCACAAATGCCGATACCAGGATAAACATCGCCCTTAGCGATTGCTTCACCCAAAGCGTGTGCGAAATCAGGATAGTCACAGCTCATATCGCTGTATGTACCATAGTCCTTAAATGGTATGTTATGACTTTCAAGATATTCTACTACAAACTTCTTCAATGCGTAACCTGCGTGGTCGCAGGCAATACCTACTGTCTTGATTTCCATAGTTATTAGTTTTATTTGTTAGACAAAAAGTTCTTTACTTCCTTATATACGTTCTCAGCGTTGAAACCAAGTTTCTCGTCGAGCACCTTATATGGCGCTGAGAATCCGAACGACTCCATTCCGTAAACCATTCCGTTTGCACCTACGAGGTTCTGCAGGGTTACGGGCAGACCTGCTGTCATACCGAATACCTTAGCTCCAGTAGGCAAGATGCTCTCCTGATACTCCTTGCTCTGCGTGCGGAACAGACCCTCTGAAGGTACGCTCACGATACGAATCTTGATTCCTTCCTTACGGAGCAACTCAGCACCAGCTACGAGTGTTGAAACCTCAGAGCCAGAAGCGAGCAATATGACGTCAAAGTCGGCATCGGAACCCTTAACTACATAAGCACCCTTGCGAGCCTGCTCATAATCATTACCCTCTGGCAGAGATGTGATGTTCTGACGTGAGAAGATGAGAGCTGTAGGAGTAGACATGTTCTCAATAGCCATCTTCCAGCATACTGTGGCCTCGTCTACGTCTGCCGGACGGAATACGCGTACTGAGTCCTCGCCCTTATGGTTCTTGAGCTTCTCCATAAGGCGAATCTGTGCTTCTTGCTCTACCGGCTCGTGTGTAGGTCCGTCCTCGCCTACGCGGAATGCGTCGTGAGTCCAGATAAACTTGATTGGTACACGCATAAGGGCCGCCATACGGATAGCTGGCTTCATATAGTCTGAGAATACGAAGAATGTTCCGCAAGCCGGAATTACGCCACCGTGCAGATACATACCGATGCATACGCAAGCCATTGTGAGCTCTGATACACCAGCCTGGAAGAAAGCACCGGTGAAGTCATTAGCCTGAAGATTGTGTGTATGCTTGAGGAATCCGTCGGTCTTGTCGCTATTGCAGAGGTCGGCCGATGAAACTACCATATTACCTACCTGCTCTGACAAAACACCGAGGCAAGCAGCCGAAGCGGCACGTGTAGCAGCGTCGCGTTTCTGTACCAACTGGCTCCAGTCTACCTTAGGAGCGTTGCCCGAGAACCAGTCATCCATCTTGGCAGCCAGTTCAGGGTTATGCTTGCGCCATTCAGCTTCTTCAGCGTGGCGTGCCTTTACTATCTCACGCAACTCGGCATTACGGTTAGCGTACAGTTCTTTTACGTCATCAAACACCACAAACGGGTTCTCTACATCGCCACCGAGGTTCTTAACAGTATTTGTGTATGCATCGCCACCGAGAGGAGCGCCGTGTGTCTTAACGCTGTGCTCATAGCTTGAACCGTCGTCCTTGCGTGCGCCCTTTGCCATGATAGTGTGACCAATAATGAGTGTTGGACGCTCCGTCTCCTTGTTAGCAAGGATCAAAGCAGCACGAATTTCGTCAGGGTCGTTGCCGTTGATTTCCAGTACGTTCCATCCCCATGACTCATACTTCATACGTGTATTTTCGTTCATTACGACGTTACATTCGGTAGAGAGCTGAATCTCGTTTGCGTCGTAGAACATGATGAGGTTGTTGAGCTTCAGCAAACCTGCGATACGGCCTGCGCCCTGCGAAACTTCCTCCTGTACGCCACCGTCTGATATGTAGGCATAAATCTTGTGCTGCATCATGGTCTTACCCAGACGAGCCTCAAGGAATTTTTCGGCAATAGCAGCACCTACAGCATATGTGTGTCCCTGTCCGAGCGGACCTGATGTGTTCTCGATGCCGTGCATGATGTCGCGCTCAGGGTGTCCTGGGCATACCGAGCCCCACTGACGGAATGTCTTCAGCTCGTCTATGGTGAACTTGCCTTGCAATGCAAGTGCAGAATAGAGCATTGGCGACATATGACCCGGATCCAAATAGAAGCGGTCACGACCTTCCCATTCTGGCCGTTCGGGGTCGAATACCAAAAACTCAGAGAAAAGGACATTTATGAAGTCGGCGCCACCCATGGCTCCACCGGGATGTCCTGATTTCGCTTTTTCTACCATTGACACGGCGAGCAGACGTATGTTGTCAGCTGCAAGATTCATCAATTCCTTGTTGTTCATATTTATTAGATGTTTAACTTATTCTTTTTGTTAATGTGCAAAGAAGTTTTCAATAATGCAAAGATAGTGTAATTTAAGCGCACTACAAAATTTAAACCGAAAAAAGTTTGATTTTACTTATCTGCATCATACAAAAAAACATAAGTACCGAAGCGGTATTCATAAAAACAAAAAACATAGATTGTCTCACGACAACCTATGCTTTCTTAACCTTAATAATCTAATACCATGAAAAACACATTGCAAAGATAGCTTTTATTTCCATACTTGGCAAGTGTTTATGTCTTATATTAATGATATTATAACATCTTTTAATGATTTACGTCACTTATTTTGATTTATTTTGTGCGACACCAATGCTTATATGAAAACACTTCCTATCTGATAGACAACAGCCGAAACTATCCAAGCCAGAAATGTGGTGTACACAGCTGCAAATGTTGCCCAGCGCCACGAACCCGTTTCGCCCTTTATTGCCGCTATTGTTGCTATGCAGGGGAAGTAGAGCAGTACGAACAGCAGGAAGCAATAGGCTGTAAGAGGTGTTATTCCGTCGGCTGTCATCTGGCTGTACAGATGTGAGTAGGCTTGCTCGCTACCTTCCTCGGCTGCGTCGTCGCTGTGGTAGAGTATTCCCATTGTCGATGCTACTATCTCCTTGGCTCCTACGCCCGAAATCAGTCCTACGTCCAATTTCCAGTCAAATCCCTGAGCTTTGAATACCGGTTCGATGGCATGTCCTATCATTCCGATGTAGCTTTGCTCCTGTTGCTGTTCGCGTGTCAGGTTCTCGTTGTGCGGGAAATACCCCAATGCCCACACCACGATACTTGCCACGAGTATTATACCGCCCATCTTCTTCAGGTATTCCTTGCCCTTCTGCCATGTATGGCGTGCGATGGCCTTGGCTGTGGGGAATCGGTAGGGTGGGAGTTCCATTACAAACGGGGTGTCCTCGCCCTTGAACAAGGTCTTGCTGAACAGGCGGCTCATTATCACTGCCATGATAATGCCTATTACATATAGCGACATCATTATCGACGAACGATATTGCGGGGCAAACATCGTACCTATTATCATTATATATATGGGGAAACGTGCCGAGCAACTCATGAGTGGCAATATGAGCATCGTTATGAGTCGTGAGCGACGGCTTTCTATTGTGCGAGTTGCCATTACGGCTGGTACGTTACATCCGAATCCCATAATCAGCGGTATGAACGACTTGCCGTGCAGTCCCATCTTGTGCATCAGTTTGTCCATGATGAAGGCTGCGCGCGACATGTAGCCGCTGTCTTCCATAAACGATATGAAGAAGTAGAGTATGAGTATCTGTGGCAGGAACACGATTACCGAACCCACACCGCCTATCACGCCGTCTACAAGCATATCTTTTATCGGACCGTCCATCATGCGCTCTGAGATGACCGAGCCGATCCAGTCCACTCCCGACTCAATCCATCCCATAGGATACTGTCCCAACGAGAAGGTTGCTTCAAACATCACCCACAGCATCAGTATGAAGATAGGGAAGCCCACATACTTATTTGTAATGATGCTGTCTATGAGATGTGTCACCTGATAGGTGTCCCGTTCGGTTCCTGTCTTATAGCCTGCTTCCTGCAATGCTCCGTGAATAAAACCGTATTTGGCATCCATTATGGCTGTCTCGCTGTCCTCGTGAGTGTATTTCATCACATCTGCCATGGCCTTGTCGCGAGCGGCAAGAATCGTCTCAGGATGAGCGGTAGTACTCTTGATGAGCTGTTCGGTATCGTTGTCCTTCTCCAGAAGCTTTATGGCAAGATAGCGTGTTGAGTATTTGTGACGCAACCCGTTCTCTTTTTTTATCTCACATTGAATGGCTTTAATTCCTTCTTCTATATATATACCATGATTTATATGAATGTGTCGGAAAACGTTATGCTTAGGTTTGACACCCGAGGCGAAGTCTTCGTCGTGGTCTGGTTGTCCGGTATCAGTCTTGCTATATTGTTCGTGCCATTGTCTGATACCCTCAGCCACCTCGGGATCGAGATTACCATTGGCATCAAGAAAGTCCAGACCCTCATACATATTAATAATAATATGGAAAAGCAGTTCCACGCCGCGTCCTGTAGTGAAAGTTGTAGGAATCATCGGAACGCCAAACAATTCACCCAACTTAGCATAGTCTACATTGTCGCCTCGTTTCTCGGTCTCGTCAAACATATTAAGTGCGCACACCATACGAAGGTGCATGTCTATGAGCTGGGTGGTGAGATATAGGTTGCGTTCAAGATTGCTTGTGTCGATGACATTGATAATCACATCTGGCGTTTGCTCGATTATCTGCTTACGCACATAGAGCTCTTCTGGCGAATAGGCCGAAAGCGAGTAGGTGCCAGGCAAATCGACGATATTGAATTCGTAGCCTTCGAATGTGGCGTGTCCTACCTTTGCGTCTACAGTAACTCCCGAGTAGTTGCCAACACGTTCGTGTGCTCCACTTGCGAAATTGAACAACGATGTCTTGCCACAGTTGGGGTTGCCCACGAGTGCCACATTTATGGTACGTCGTTTCTTCATTGCAGCATCACGAAGTTGTAAGTCGGTGAGCTTTTCTGTGTTTTCCGCTTCATTGTCGTTATCAATCTCAGGTGTCTCAGCTGGGATTGATACTTGTGAGGTGGCATTTTTCTCTATTGCAGCCGCCTCTTCGGTTGATATAATCTCTATCATCTCGGCCTCGGTACGTCGCAACGACACCTCGTATCCCATGATTTTGTATTTAACGGGGTCCTGAAGTGGTGCATTCTGCAATACGTCCACCACTTTTCCCTTGATGAATCCCATTTCAACTATGCGCTTACGGAAACCTCCGTGTCCCATGACCTTTACGATGACACCGCGTTCGCCAGTTTTTAAATCTGATAGTTTCATTTTTCTATATTTGTTATTTTTTCCCGAAACGCAAAATTACATATAAATAATGATACGTGACTTGATTTGTCCACTACTTTTTCAAAAATACCTAAAAATGATGAGTCGACAGACTGCTGTCTTATTAAAAAAGTCCATTTCTGACGATTATATTGCCTATAAAATTGTGTGTGTTCGCATTTTTACATTACCTTTGCATCAACTTTGATTAATAAACTAATTTGTTATGGTTAAAATCACATTTCCCGATGGTTCGGTTCGTGAGTACGAACAGGGCGTAACGGGGTTACAAATCGCCGAGAGCATTTCGCCGGCTCTCGCTCGCAACGTTGTATCTTGCGGTGTTAATGGCGAAACAGTGGAGCTTAACCGTCCTATCAACCAGGACGCTACCATCGCCCTCTACAGATTTGAGGACGAAGAGGGCAAGCACACTTTCTGGCACACATCTGCCCACCTTCTTGCCGAGGCTCTCAAGGAGCTTTATCCTGGCATTCAGTTCGGCTTCGGTCCGGCTGTTGAGCATGGTTTCTTCTACGACGTTATGCCTAAGGAAGGCGACGTCATCTCCGAGACCGACTTCCCGAAGATTGAGGCTAAGATGAAGGAACTCGCCAAGAAGAACGAGCCGGTGGTTCGTCGCGAGGTGCCTAAGGCTGAGGCATTGGCTGAATTCCAGGCCGACGGTCAGACTTACAAGTGTGAGCACATTGAGCAGGACCTTGAGGACGGCACTATCTCAACATACACCCAGGGCAACTTCACCGACCTCTGCCGTGGTCCGCACCTTATGAATACTGGTGCTATCAAGGCTGTCAAGATTACAAGTGTTGCCGGTGCTTTCTGGCGTGGCGATGCCAAACGCGATCAGATGACCCGTATCTACGGCATCTCGTTCCCCAAGAAGTCTATGCTCGACGAGTATCTGCAGATGCTTGAGGAAGCCAAGAAGCGCGACCACCGCAAGATTGGCAAGGAGATGGAGCTTTTCATGTTCTCTGAGCGTGTGGGCAAGGGTCTGCCTATCTGGTTGCCAAAGGGTACCGACCTCCGTCTGCGTCTGCAGGACTTGCTGCGCAAGCTCCTCAAACCGTACAATTATCAGGAGGTTATCACTCCGGGTATCGGAGGCAAGAGCCTCTACGTCACTTCTGGCCACTACGCTCACTATGGCAAGGACGCCTTCCAGCCTATCCACACACCAGAGGAGGACGAGGAGTATATGCTCAAGCCTATGAACTGTCCTCACCACTGTGAGGTCTTTGCACGCAAGCCACGTTCTTATAAGGATCTGCCTTTGCGTATTGCTGAGTTCGGTACTGTATTCCGCTATGAGAAGAGTGGCGAGCTGCACGGACTTACACGTGTGCGTACATTCACACAGGACGACGCCCACATCTTTGTACGTCCAGAGCAGGTGAAGCAGGAGTTTGAGAACATTATTGACATCATCCTCAAGGTGTTCAGCATCTTTGGTTTCGAGAACTACGAGGCTCAGATTTCTCTCCATGACCCGAAAGACACAGAGAAGTATATCGGCAGCAAGGAGATTTGGGCAGAGTCGGAGAATGCTATCCGTGAGGCATGCCGTGAGAAGGGTCTTGAGGTACACGAGGAGGTTGGCGAGGCAGCCTTCTATGGTCCTAAACTCGACTTCATGGTTAAGGATGCCATCGGCCGTCGTTGGCAGCTTGGTACAATCCAGGTCGACTACAACCTCCCGCAGCGCTTTAAGCTGGAGTATACAGCCGAGGACAACTCTAAGCAGACTCCGGTTATGATTCACCGTGCACCATTCGGTTCAATGGAGCGCTTCACAGCTGTGCTCATCGAGCATACTGCTGGTCACTTCCCATTGTGGCTTACACCTGATCAGGTGGCTGTGCTGCCTATCTCAGAGAAATACAACGAGTACGCCAAGGAGGTGCAGAAGTTCCTTGATAAGCAGGGCGTCCGTGCCGTTGTAGACGATCGTAATGAAAAGATCGGTCGTAAGATTCGCGACAACGAGCTCAAGCGTGTACCTTATATGGTTGTAGTTGGCGAGAAGGAAGCTGCCGAGGGTCTTGTTTCTATGCGTAAGCAGGGTGGTGGCGAGCAGGCTACTATGACCAAAGAAGAGTTCGCTAAGCGTATCAACGATGAGGTTGCCGAGCAGCTCAAAGCCGCTGAGGAATAATCGTAAAAACGACTGGATAAATAACGTAGGAGGCTTCCTATAAACTGAAAGCTCCCAACTGGTGACCAACCCTCTTCAGTTGGGAGTTTTTGTTTGTCGGCTTCGGGATGCCTTCGGGATGCGTTCGGGTGAGAAGTTCTTTTGTTTATATTACAAAGTTACGACTTTCGCAATTGGCAATCATACGATATCGTACAAAACGTGCAATTTATAGTTGTTTATTTATGAATACCATTTGCAAGTAACGCCCATTATGATAAATAGAGGTGTTTGATACCAGAAGATACAACAAGAAGGACATTATCATTATTATATGAAGTAAGATAACATTGTTCCTGTTGTATCTTCTATCCTATCATATAGAAAGGCAATATATATATTTTAGAAAGGCAATCCCACAGCAAAATGCACAGAAAGATCTCTTCCAAGATTAGGATTTGCTATTGGGTAATGCTCGTTTGATGTGGTGTATGCCGGGTTTATAGCCTTCATGCCACAGTCGAGTCTGACTATGAAGTAATCGAAGTTGACACGCAACCCTAATCCGTAAGCCACAGCAAGTTGCTTGAGGAATGTATCAAACTTGAACTGTCCTCCTGGTTGGTCCTTGTAATTTTTAAGAGTCCAAATATTTCCAGCATCAATAAAGAATGCGCCATTGAATTTCCAGAATAAGGCAGTACGCAATTCGACGTTCATGTCCAGTTTCATGTCACCAGTCTGGTTGATGAAGTCAATCTTGCCGTCTGAACCACGGAACTTTCCAGGACCAAGTTCCCTTACGTTCCAACCTCTTACGGAATTGGCCCCCCCCGAGAAGTATCTTTTCTCGAATGGCAGAATATTGCTGTTGCCATAAGGGTAAGCGATTCCAAGTCCGAAATGAAGCGCAAGTTGGTTTTTCACATCAAGTTGCAGAAGATGTGTGTAGTCGAAATCGCCCTTAACATATTGTGCATATGCAATCTTGAATAGCGTATACTGGCCATCCGAATTTTTGTTGGCTTTTGTAATATGCGAAATAGCGTTCAGCACATTGCCTCCCACCTCAATATTTGTTCTAAATGCTTGGTTGTTAGTGTTATACGACACGTTAATACCTGTTTTTACGATGAATAAATCCTCATAATTATACTTAAGGATTGCATTACGATAGGTAGTGTCGTCAAGATAATTGCTCTTGAATGTGGATGAAATCCACGGCATGTGTACAAAGTTGATGTCGATTAAGTCGAAACGGTAAGCCAGCCCACTAAGACTTTTCCAATAATATCGCCATGCCGATGTAAGAACGCGCCGATGGAACTCAGGTCGGTTCTGCATGTTGTAGCTGAACATAAGCTCCGACTTGGCACTATTATTGTAACGCACACTTTGCGATAAAAAAGGTGCAATAATGCGCGGAAATGCCAGTCGGGTTTCAACGTTATATTCGACATAATTCTGATTTTGGTATCCGTCAAGCCCTTTTATTGCCTCGTAGGCACCACGAAGTTGAACAGAAAAAAGTTCGCTTCCACGGAATATATTGTTGTTGGAATAAGTCAAAGTTGCAGCTGCGCCAAAGTCGCCCTCTGTATTTGTCCCTTCTGGTTGGAACGATATAGTATTGGGGTTGCGTGTGCTTACCTTAATACCACAATCAAGTTGTCCGTCTTTCTCATTCTCGTCAAAATGAATATTTGTAAATCTTACAGCATTCAGACGCGAGAAGTTGTTGTATGTATTCTGCACATCGACAGCCGAATATTTGTTGCCCCGTCTTATTGTCGTATTATTATGTAACACCTTGGTACGCAGAGCGATACGTTCGGAATTGACGGGGATAAAGTCAACTTTATTTATATAATATTTCTTATGATTTGTTTCCGGACTATTATTTGAAGCCTTATACATATGAAGACGCATAGTGACATCTACCCTACCAGGAGTTAATGTAGAGTCTACTTCAAACTTAATGAAGTCTTTATTGAACTTGTAATACCCTTCTTTGGTAAGCAGATTAGTGATACGTTTGCGTTCGTCGTCGAGAGCCTGTATAGAGAATCGCATGCCACGCTTCAGATTGACATTAAGCGCGCCAAGCTGCTGCAGCGTATTGCGTACGCTATCGTCCTCAACGACTACGTTAACAGAATCTATGGTATAATAGATACCGGGAATGGCGTTATATTTCACTTCTATCTTTCGTCCTTTGCGCTTTACGGAGTAGCTGGCCTTAGCATGAAGATAGCCTTCAGACTGCATATACATAGCCATATAATTGCATGAAGCAGCAGCCTTGACAGAATCATATATAACAGGAGATTCGCCCAAACCGCGCAAGAATTTGTTGCCCCATTGCGTAGAGTCTCGACCAGACATACTATATAGCGACAATGGCACCTTGAACAGCGAGAACCACTTGGAATTGGGGCGTTGCTGGACATACGGCATAAGTGATGAAGCCTTAATGTCAGATTGCTGACATTCTATCTTAACGTTTTTAAGAAGGTAGTCGTCGGCAGGCACAAACTTGGTTGTTGAGCACGAAGCCATGAACAGGACTGCAATAAACGGCAGCGCAAGTATTTTGTTTAGAGATGATTGTCGTGACATAAAACATTGAAAAAACTTATGCAAAGATACTAATTTATTAATTAATATGCTTATCTTTGTCGAACAAATAGTAACTGACAAATAGAAAACGCCATAATGCTTAGCAAGAACAAGATAAAGTTTTTACACTCCCTGGAGATGAAAAAGAACCGCGATGCGCATCAATCCTTTGTAGCTGAAGGTCCGAAAATAGTGCACGACATAATGTCAAGACACAAAGACCAGCTGTCGGTAATTGCCGCGACTGAGGAGTGGTTTGCACAGGAACACGAACTTATGGCCGGCTTGCAATGCGAGAGAATCGTAGTTTCGTCCGACGAACTCACAAAAGTAAGTTTCCTGTGTCATCCACAACAGGTTATTGCGGTATTCAGGAAGTTTGCAGAAATGACTGCTGAGGAGTTGCCTTCACTTGCCGAAAAACTCACACTCGTACTTGATGGAGTGCAAGACCCAGGCAATCTGGGCACTATCATCCGCATAGCCGACTGGTTTGGCATTGAGGACATTATCTGCAGTAAGGACACGGTCGACGTGTACAATCCAAAGGCTGTGCAGGCCACGATGGGCAGCATTGTGCGAGTGAGAGTGTCGTATATGGACTTGAAGCAGCTTTTCGAAGCCATTCCCCCTACTCTACCAGTTTATGGTACACTTCTTGAAGGAAATAATATGTATTCAGAACAGCTGTCGCATAACGGCATAATAATAATGGGCAATGAAGGCAAAGGCATCTCGCCCCAAATCAGGCAATTCATAACCAAGGGATTGCGTATCCCCAACTATCCAGAAGGTCGTGACACAGCCGACAGTCTTAACGTAGCTGTTGCCACAGCTATAATATGCGCAGAATTTAGAAGAAGATAGTATGGAAAACGAAATGAAAAAGACCCGGATTCTCTTTATTGACAGAGACGGAACTATTGTAAAGGAACCTGCTGACGAACAGGTTGACAGCTTTGAGAAGCTGGATTTTGTTGAAGATGCTATAAGCAGCCTTAGATTCATACATGAGCACACGGATTTCATGTTTGTAATGGTAAGCAATCAGGACGGACTGGGTACGGATAGTTTTCCTACCGAGACCTTTCTGCCCGTACACAACTTCATAATAAAGACATTGGCAGCCGAGAACGTCGTGTTTGAAGCCCAACACATCGACGCCCACTTCCCCGAGGACAACTCGCCCATGCGTAAGCCTGGGACGGGAATGCTGCGCGAATATATGAATAATGACAAGTATGATTTGGAGAATTCGTATGTGATTGGCGACCGCGAATCGGATGCCAGGCTTGCCGAAAACCTCGGCTGCAAGTCGCTTGTTCTCGGTCGTGACGGAATGACATGGCCTAAGATTGCCGAAATACTTTTTGCTGGCGAACGCACGGCTTCTGTAGAACGTGCCACTAAGGAGACTTCCATACGTATAGCTATGAACATCGACGGACACGGCAGATGCAACATAAACACGGGACTCGGATTCTTCGACCACATGCTCGAACAGATAGCCAAACACGGACAGGTAGATTTGGACATTGTGTGCAAGGGCGACCTGAATGTGGACGAACACCACACAATCGAGGATACAGCTATAGTACTCGGACAATGTATAGAGAAGTGTCTTGGCTCTAAACGAGGCATAGAGCGCTACGGTTTCTGTCTGCCCATGGACGATTGCCTTTGCCAGGTAGCACTCGACTTCGGCGGACGTCAATGGCTCAACTGGAATGCCGAATTCAAGCGCGAGCGCATAGGCGACATGCCTACCGAAATGTTCCTTCACTTCTTCAAGAGTCTGAGCGACGCTGCACACATGAATCTTGACATTGAGGCACGCGGTACAAACGAGCATCATAAGATAGAAGGAATATTCAAGGCCTTTGCACGCGCTCTGCACATGGCTGTACGACGCGACATCCACCACTTTGAATTGCCCTCTACAAAGGGTATGTTATAGAAAAACAGACAGAGTAATATGGAGAAGACACACGAGCATTTGATAATTGCTTGCGTCGGCACGAACGTCAACCATCAGTCGAACATAGCAAAAGCCAGAGAGATTCTTGACAGCACGTTCGCCGACTGCCGGTTCTCACGCGTCATGCTGACGCTTCCAATCGGAATGGGAAATACGAATGTACGCTTCGCCAATATGCTTGTAGTCTTCAATTCAACATTGGACACAGAGGAGGTCGTCAGCAAGCTGAAGCAAATAGAAAGGCAATGTGGCGACACACGTATGGCAAGAAGCCGAGGCGAAGTGATTATGGACATTGACTTGCTGAGATACGACGATGAACTTTTTCATCAGTCTGACTGGCAACGCCATTACATAAAGACGCTAATGGAAGAAATGCTACAAATACAATTAACGAATGTATAAACTACTATAATATTGAAACATATGAAAAAAATATTATTTGCCCTTGCACTTGCCGCGCTGGGCGCAACGGAATCGATGGGACAGAACAAGCCTCAGGAGATAAACTTTGCTGAGACCTTCCGTGACTCAACCCTACGCATCGACTACATTTTCTCGGGCAATGCTACCACACAACGCATCTCGCTCGACAAGTTGAACATGTCACCACGTTGGTATGGCAAGCGCAAGCATCTGGCACAACTACCTGTAGAAGGCAACGGACAGATAACAGTACGTAAGCACGGCACTTCAGAGGTGATTTACCGCAACTCGTTCTCTACACTCTTCCAGGAGTGGCAGTCGTATGACGAAGCCAAGACATCCGACAAGGCATTTGAGAACGTATTCCTTATCCCTATGCCGAACGAGAAGGTTGACGTAACTGTCGATCTGCGCAACAATCGCCATGAGATAACAGGAACAATGACGCACACAGTAGATCCTGCTGACATCCTTATCAGACATACAGGATTCAAGAACCGAACACCTTTCACTACGATACAGCAGGCTGCTGACACTACAAAATGCATCCATATTGCTTACGTAGCCGAAGGATACAAGCTGGACGAGATGAACGTGTTTATTGAGGATGCCAAGATTGCAACCGAAGCGTTGTTTGAGCATGAGCCTTTCAAGTCGATGCGCAACCGTTTCAATATCGTTGCTGTCGAGTCGCCTTCAGTAGACAGCGGAACGAGCGAGCCTTCAAAGGGCATTTGGCGCAATACTGCGCTTGGAAGCCATTTTGACACATTCTATTCCGACCGTTATCTTACAACGCTCAATCTCAAGAGTCTGCACGACGTACTGGCAGGTACTCCCTATGAGCACATCATCGTGCTTGTGAATACCAAGGAATACGGCGGAGGCGGCATCTTGAACTCGTACAACCTGTCTATGACCCACCATCCGATGTACAAGCAGGTCGTTGTGCATGAGTTCGGACACAGCTTTGCCGGACTTGCCGACGAGTACGCCTACGAACAAGAGCAAATACCTATGTATCCGCACGATGTGGAGCCATGGGAGAAGAACATAACAACTCTCGTTGACTTCCATGGCAAATGGGAGAATATGATTGAGAAAGGCAAGAAGACAAAGGCTCCTGATAATAAAATAGGTCTCTACGAAGGTGCCGGCTACAGTCTTAAGGGAGTGTATCGTGCTACGCCTGACTGTCGTATGCGCAGCAACGACGTTAAGGAATTCTGTCCGGCTTGCCAGAAGGCTCTACGCGAGCTTATCAACTTCTACACAGAATAGGAGCATATACAACATAATTGGACATGATAAGGGAGTGTCAAGACAAAAGGTTTTAACACTCCCTCTTTTACAAACAGGATAATATAGAAATGACAAATCAATTTTCGCCATTAGTGTCCGAAGTTATTGCTTATAGCCGCGAAGAGGCAGCAAGACTCTCATGCAGCAGCGTCAGACCAGAACATCTGATGTTGGCTATTTTGCGTGAGCGTAAGAATCCGATGACGGGGATTCTTACAGACTTGGATATTAATGTACATGAATTAAAGCAAAGTATAGAGTCGTTGTCATCATCAGAATCCAAGGCACATGATGACATTCAGATTCAGGCAAACAATGTTACTTCGCTTGACGACAAGACCAATAATATATTGAAGCTATCGGTTCTTGAAGCCCGATTGGCTCACTCACAAACCGTTAATGTCGAACATATTGTATTGGCCATTCTGCACGACAACGCCTCAAACGGCGTAAAGGCTGTACTCGGAAAATACGGAATAAACTATGAATTGGCAATGAAATATCTGCTGAAACCAAACTCTAAGACAACTGTAGACGGCATAGGGCTGTCAGAGGAAGAGGACGAAAATATGACAGGCCGAAACAGCCGACGTGGCGACAGTACTTCGTCAGCTGGAACAGCCGATATGAGCAAGACAAGTGGTAAGACCGGAACTCCTGTTCTTGACAAGTTTTCAACAGACTTGACAAAGGCCGCATCGGACGGAAAACTGGACCCCGTTGTAGGGCGTACTAATGAGATGCGACGCGTTACAGAGGTGCTATGTCGCCGCAAGAAGAACAATCCGATACTTATAGGCGAACCTGGAGTCGGCAAGAGTGCTATAGCCGAAGGGTTGGCTCAGCAGATTGCAAGCCGACACACGTCACCATTGCTGTTCAACAAGCGCATACTTCGACTCGACATGACCTCGATTGTAGCCGGTACAAAATACCGCGGACAGTTTGAGGAACGCATTCAAGCCCTGCTACGTGAATTGGAGGACAATCCCGACATAATTGTATTCATCGATGAAATTCACACTATTGTAGGCGCTGGCAGCACACCAGGGTCAATGGATGCAGCCAACATAATGAAGCCTGCACTTTCGCGCGGACTCATACAATGCATTGGAGCAACTACTCTCGACGAATATCGCAACTCGATTGAGAAGGACGGGGCCTTGGAGCGTCGCTTCCAGCGCATTATGGTAGAACCGAGTACAGCCGAAGAAACTCTCGAAATCCTCCATAATATCAAGGAGCGCTATGAGGACCATCATCACGTGCGCTATACAGACGAAGCCTTGAAGGCTTGTGTCGAACTTACCGGTCGGTACATAACCGAGCGTCAGTATCCCGACAAAGCAATAGACGCACTCGATGAGGTCGGTTCGCGTGTTCATCTGCAACATGCTGTCATTCCGCCAGCCATAGTCGACAAGGAAAAGGAAATTCGCCAGGCTGAGCAACTGAAACATGCTGCAGCAGCCGATCAGGACTTTGAACTTGCAGCAAGCTATCGCGACCGCCAATGCCAGCTTGAAGCCGAATTGAAGAGACTCAACGAAGAGTGGGCTACACACGATGACGGAAATCGCGAAACTATCGATTCTGCTGATGTAGCCAACGTCGTGTCTACAATGACAGGAATACCTTTGCAGCGCATCTCAGAGAAAGAGAGCGACCGTCTGCGCCGTCTTGGTGAATGTCTCAACAATTCGGTCATAGCTCAGGAGAAGGCTATCAACAAGGTTGTGAGAAGCATACAGCGCAACCGTATTGGTCTGGGCAGTCCCAACCGTCCGATTGGTGTATTCATGTTTCTCGGTCCAACTGGTGTAGGCAAGACCTATCTGGCCCAACGCCTTGCAGAGGAAATGTTCGGTACTAAGGATGCCATGATACGCATTGACATGAGCGAGTATTCAGAGAAGTTCAACACCTCGCGCCTTGTTGGCGCACCTCCGGGATATGTTGGCTATGGAGAAGGAGGACAGCTTACCGAGCGTGTACGTCGCCACCCCTACTCTATCGTGCTGCTCGACGAGATAGAGAAAGCCCACGGCGACGTATTCAACCTGCTACTGCAAGTTCTTGACGAGGGACGTATGACCGATGGCAACGGACGAATAGTCGATTTCCGCAACACGATTATCATCATGACTTCCAATGCCGGCACACGCCAGCTCAAGGACTTCAGCCATGGTATAGGTTTTAATGCCATGTCGATAAATGGTGCAGCCAATGAGCAGTCGAAGGAATATGCCCGCTCTATCATTCAGAAGGCTCTCTCGCGTCAGTTTGCCCCAGAGTTTCTGAATCGTCTTGACGAGATAATCACATTCGACCAGCTTGACGCTAAGGCCATAAGAAGAATTGTTGATGTAGAACTTGACAAACTCGTCAAGCGAATTTCAAAGAATGGTTATGCTCTGACAGTAACAGATGCAGCTAAAACATTCCTTGCCTCAAAAGGCTATGATCCGCAGTTTGGCGCACGTCCGCTTAAGCGAGCCATTCAGACATACGTAGAGGACGAAATCTGCGAAAAGATTCTGATTGGTGAAATCAATACTGGTGATGCCATCATCGTTGACAAGAAAGCAGACGAAGACAAGTTGACTGTTGTCAATGATTAAAATCACGTTACAGAAAATACAAACGGCGAGAAGGCTATGAGGGTGTGTCAAAAGTCACAGCAGTACGCCCCGAAGGGGCAGAAGCTCATAGCC
>ENA-ORSA01000103-ORSA01000103.1-human-gut-metagenome-genome-assembly--contig:-NODE-103-length-98325-cov-4.567213_pt1 | contig 98325 bp, 76 predicted proteins | sample MGYA00242179_ERZ509142 | MGnify/ENA primary metagenome ERZ509142 (study PRJEB26280, sample SAMEA2338659) | human gut metagenome | biome: human gut; feature: human-associated habitat; material: faeces... | reverse complement strand
CTGCTCTTCCGTACCTCCTTCCACAAGGATGCGCGAGAGGTCATCGTTCCAGCGGCGACGGGCTTCTTCCAGCACTTGACCGAAGTTCTTTCCCTGCTGCTCGGTATCCAGATTGAGGCGGGCATTCTCCATGCTCACAAAAGAGACTCCCATCTGTACTTCCACCTGCTCGCCTTCTTCGGTATCGAATGTAAGATAGGCGCCGATATCATCTCCCGCCAGTTCCTTCTGGTAGCGGGTGTAAAGTTTGTAGCGTCCGTTATCGGGGTCCCATTCGGCCTCTACACCGGTCATGGGGCGCTGCTTCTTCCAGTAGCCCGAAGCGGCGGGCTGCTTGTTGACACGCATCACAAAGTAGATGGGAAAAACGGCTTGTGGGTTGTAGCAGAAAGTACCCAGCAGCTTCATACCTTCAAACTCGCATTTACCCGTCTGGCGCAGAAAAGCTCCCGATTCATTGGTCAGGCCTTCGCCCAGGTTCAGCAGCACATGGCTCTGCCCGGCAGGAAAGGTGAAACGCACCACACCCGTGCGAGGAGTTGCCGTCACTTCCGTCTTCACATTGTAGCGAGTCAGGAAGTTGCTGTAATATCCGGGGGATGCCTGCTCGTCCTTATAGCGGCTTCCATATTCCTTATAATCTACGGACAGCTCTCCCGTAGTGGGCATCAGCAGCAGAGAACCCAATTCCGGACAGCCCACACCGCTCAAATTGACATGCGAGTATCCGGTGAAGAAACAATTGTGATACTCATAGGGAGTGGACCACCAGCGGGCATCTTTATCGTATTTGTTGTCCTCCGAACCCATCACGTTGAAGGGCACTACGGACATCATTCCATTGGGACAGACGGCTCCCGGATTCGTGGTACCGAAGTTAGTGGTACCGACAAAAGGATTCACATAGTCCGCAGGATGCTTCTCCGCAGCCATAGATGCCGTGAGCATTCCAAAGGAGATGATACAGAAAGTAATCAGTCGTTTCATAATATAGTAAGGATTTGTTCTTTATTAGTTAGTGAGCACGCTACCCATGCCGGTGTCATTGCATGCACTCTGCAAAGTTATTGCAAACGGTCTGCAGTGACACTGCAAACTACTTTGCAGTAGCGCTGCAACAGTTTTGCAGTGACGCTGCATCAGCTTTGCAGTGGCGCTGCAACGGCTTTGCAGTAGCACTGCAAAAAGCATGCAGTATCTTTGCAGTGATATTACACTAAGTATAAAGCAGTTACGGCAGGCGCTTTTCAGCAATACCGAGCGCCTGCCAACTGCTTGGTACTTACAAAATACTTGTGCGCTTCGTGAACTCCAGAATCTCACGGATATACCCAAAGGCAAGCCCCACTACCGTATCGGCTGCACCGTAGTATACAGCTACACGTTCTCCATCTTGCAACGCTGCGCAAGGGAACACCACGTTGGGAACATCACCTTGCAACTCATAAGGAGCAGCAGGCGCAAGCAGATACTCACGGGTGCGGTAGAGCAACTTGGCAGGATTGTCCTTATCCAGAATAGCTGCTCCCATGGAGTAACGGAAACCGTTACAAGTGGTTATCACGCCATGATAGAACATCAGCCAACCCTCGTCCGTGAGGAACGGTACCGAACCTGCCCCTATCTTGGTACACTGCCAGGCACTTTCGGGGAAAGGCGTAGGAGCCATCACATGGCGGTGTTCGCCCCAGAATTTCATGTCAGGGCTGAAGCTAATGTAGATGTCGCCAAAAGGAGTATGTCCGCTATCGCTGGGACGGCTCAAGAGCGCATATTTGCCATCGAACTTCTGAGGCAACAACACACCGTTGCGGTTGAAAGGCAAGAAAGCATTCTCGCACTGGAAGAACTCCTTGAAATCGAAAGTATAGCCGATGCCGATGGTGGGGCCGTAGTAGCCGTTGCACCACGTAATCCAGTAGCGGTCCTCAATCCATGTCACGCGCGGATCGTATTTATATTCGGACTCTATCATGTCCGTATTCCCGGCCTTGAACTTGATTGGCTCATGCTCTATTTCCCAGTGGATGCCGTCCTTGCTGAAACCGGCAAAGATATTCATCTGCACCGCCCGGTTGTCACAACGGAACACACCGGCATAACCATCCTTAAACGGAACCACCGCACTGTTGAAAATGCTGTTCGACGACGGAATATGGTAGCGGTCTATTACGGGATTCTCCGAATAACGCCACATTACATCTTTACAGCCTGCCGGCCGTTCTTCCCAAGGCATTGTGATTTTGTTGCTCATAATTGCTCTATATTATTAATTGGTTATTGTTGTTTCTTCTCATCGGCATACGTAAATGGTATGAAGTACGTAATGAGGAACGCCGGAATGGTGGCAAACAGCGTGAAGGTAAAGAACGCCTCGTACCCCAACCAGTCGCTGACAAAACCGCTGATTGTGCCCGGCAACATCACACCCAGATTCATGATGCCCGAAGCAAAGGCATAATGTGCCATCTGGTGCTTTCCCGGCGCCACCTGCTGCATCATGAACAAAGTCAGTCCCACAAAACCAAAACCATAACCGAAGTACTCGAGCACGATGGCACTACCTATCAGCAACCCGCTTTCCGGCTGGTACATGGCAAGCAGGGTATACGCCACAAAAGGCAGATTGAAGATGCAGCACAGAGAGAACAGCGTCCGCCGCAATCCCCGGTGCGAAATGTAATAGCCTGCCAACAGTGACCCCAGCACAAAGGCTGCCGCCCCATAAGTGCCGTAGTACAAACCTATCTGCTGCTCATTCAGTCCCAAGCCACCTGCCGAACGCTCCGCCTTCAAGAAAAGAGGGACAATCTTCATGACAAAACCCTCGGCAAGGCGATAAAGGATAATGAACGCTATATAGTACCAGATGTGCTTCTTCAAGAAGAAATCCTTGATTACCGCCACCAACTGCTCCCACGTCTCTCTTGCCGACTTGGCGCCGGATGCGGCAGCACCGCCCGATGGCAGCATGCGCATGTGGTAGAAGCCAAGCAGCAGCATCACCGCCGCCAATATCAGCATCACCGTCATCCATGCATGCCGGGTAGCCTCGTGGCGGACTGCCTCTGTGGCACCCTCCACCCCACCGAAACCTACCAGCAAGGCACCTGCCAGCCAGACCAACCCGCCGGACGCCACAATCTTCGCTATATTGTAGAAGGCTCCCTGCCAACCGATATACTTGGCCTGGTCCTGCTTGTTCAGTTCCGACATGTAGACACCATCCGTAGCCACATCGTGCGTGGCTCCGCTGAAAGCAATCACTGCCAGCAGCGCAATGCATATCGCAAAAAAGAACGGTAACTGCAACGCCAAAGCCACCAGAGCAAAACCTGCTCCGGTAACCATCTGCGTCAGTACCACGAAAAACTTCTTCGTCTTGAACATTTCAAGGAACGGACTCCAAAGGAACTTCAGCGTCCAGGGCATCATGATGAGCGACGTCCACAGAGCAATCTGCGCGTCACCGATACCCAGCCCCTTGAACATCAACACAGAAACCATGTTCAGCACCACAAACGGCAATCCCATGGCAAAATATACGGTGGGGACCCACGATATAGGATTATGATTTTTTCGGCTCATCCCTTCTGTATATTATCTGTGTCACTTCAACGGTTCACTGCCCATAGTCAGCTCCAGCGTACCGCCGTCCACTATATCCTGATGCGTGAAGAATGGAGTCTCCAACTTATTGCCGTTCAGCACAATGCTCCGCACATACTTGTTGTCGCGGCTGTTGTTGTGGGCTATCACCTTGAACGACTTGCCGTCTTTCAGATGAACGGTCGCCTCGTTGAACAGCGGGCGTCCGATGGAATATACCGGCTTGCCGGGGCATACCTGATAGAAGCCCATCGCATTCAGAATGTACCATGCAGACATCTGTCCGCAGTCTTCATTGCCCGAAAGTCCGTCGGGGTTGTTGAAGTAAAGCGTATGCAGCACCTCATCCACAATCTCCTGCGTACGCCAGGGCTGGCCTACGTAGTTGTAGAGATGGGCAATGTGATGGCTTGGCTCATTGCCGTGGGCATACTGGCCTATCAGACCGGAAATATCCACCGAGGTCGATTCACCTTCCAGCTTGGAATCGGCCGTGAACAGAGAATCCAACTTGCCGATGAAGGCGTCGCGTCCTCCCATCAGTTCCACCAATCCGTCCACATCGTGGGGAACGAACCAAGTCCACTGCCATGCCGTACCTTCGCAATAGTCATCGTTACGGTGATTGGAAGCGCGGGGGTTGAAAGGCGTACGCCAGTTGCCCTCACTGTCCAGTCCGCGCATGAAGCGGGTACTCGGATCGAAATAAACTTTATATCCCTCGGCAAAGGCCGCATACTTATCGCGGTTGGCTTCGTCGTCCAAAGCACCTGCCAGTACGGAGATACACCAGTCATCGTAAGCATATTCCAAAGCTTTAGCCACAGATTCATTGTCTTTATCGCAAGGCACGTAGCCAATCTTGTTCTTCCAGTACTTGGCCTGCGGCATCAGATGCGGCACAACCAAAGGATGGGTGATAATACCCGTCGTATCGTATTCTGCCGTACGGAGGCAAGCCTTGTAAGCCTCCTGCACGTCGAAGTTACGGTATCCCTTTACATAAGAATCCGCTATGAGGGAGGCTGCATGATAACCAATCATGGTACCCGTATAGTTTCCGGCCAGTTCCCACATAGGCAGGACGCCGCCCTCGCGGGACTTCTGGATGAGCGAACGGATGAAAGCCTCGTTCAGTTCAGGATCAATAATCGTCATCAGCGGATGATAGGCACGGAAAGTGTCCCATAAAGAGAAAATGGTGTAGATAGGCTCGTCCACCCTGCCTTGATGGGGCTTCAAGTCCATACCAAAGTAACGTCCGTCAGCATCGGTAAACAAGTTGGGCTGCATACCCGTGTGGTAAAGTGCCGTGTAGAACATGGTACGCTGGTCGTTGTCCTTCGTATCGATGTCAATCTTGGAAAGATAAGTGTTCCACTGCTGGCGGGCAGCACGGCGCACACCGTCAAAATCCCATCCGGAGATTTCGGCTTCCACATTCTTGCGGGCACCGTCCATATCCACGGCAGACACACCTACCTTTACCAATACCTCCTCATTGGGCTCCGTCTGGAATTGCAGTAAAGCTTTAGCTGTAGGCAGAAGTGGACCGCCTTCGTCCAATGCCATGGAGTCCGTGACCAGCGTATAGGTGAATGGTTTGGAGAACTTGGCATAGAAGTTGATATACTGGTCGAAAGCCCAATATACAGTCTTCTTGCGTCCACGGATTTCAGTATCGCTGATTACTTCCAGCTCCATCTGTTCATTCTTCTGGCGCTGGATACTGTAATCCAGGTCGAGGATAAAACCTGCATCTTCCGCTTTCGGGAAGGTATAGCGATGAATCGCCGCACGTTTGGTAGAGGTCAGTTCGGCTTTCACCCCGTAGCGGTCCAAAAATACGGAATAATATCCCGGTTCGGCTGTTTCATTCTCGTGGGAAAAGGCAGAGGCGTACGCCATCTGCTGGCTCTTCGAGCCCATGGAGTGGTAATCCTGCCGACCTACAGTGGGCATCAGCAGCACATCCCCGTAATCGGCACAACCCGTACCGCTGACGTGGGTATGTGAAAATCCGTTGATAGTAGTATCTGCATAGTAATATCCGGAGCAGGCATCCCACTCGTAGATACGCGTGTCGGGGCTGGGCTGAATCATCCCGTTGGGAACTACCGCTCCGGGATAGGTATGTCCATGTCCACCCGTACCGATGAACGGATTGACGTAAGACGCATAGTCCGGTGCCGTCTGGGTACAGCTGCAAACCGCCCCCAGCAGAAAAAGTCCGCCCAACAGTATGGAACTAGATTTCATGTTTTTCTTCATATTGTTTATTGTATAAGTAGGTGTATAGCTTCATAATAGAATCTTGTTATATGAGAATGCTTGAGGAGGGCCGCCCTATTACTTTGAGCAAAGCCCTCCTTTGTTTCATGTATGAAAAGGTTCAAGCATCCGTTTTCCGAAACCTCAGTTTACGGAAAACACGGCATCAGCGTACCTTCTTCATCGTATAGTTCTCACTCACGAAGTAAGGAACATCGGGGAAGATGTCGGTCTCAATCTCACCGCCTACATACTTATAAGGATTGATAGCCCATCTGTTGCCCAAGCCATAGATATGCATATCACCGTTAGGAGCAATAGCACCATCCATATAGTAATCATCATAGTTAGGATATGCTTTCCACTGGAAATTCTTGCTGTAAGTACCGAAATGCATCTTGTAGGTAGCAGGGTCTTCAGCATCGCCCTCATGAATGGTTTGCGGATAGATGAGCAGTGCACCGTTATAGTAATCGCAATGCATCGGATACTTACCGGTGATTTCGGGGAAAGTGCCCCAGTTGTAAACCACATATCCGGTACCTTCTTCATCCTTCTCTATAATTACATTCTTCTCAAACTCCTGACTGCCTTTCCAATCCCACCAGCGAGGATTGCCTTCTTCATCCACATAGGTAAAGAGAGAATTGCTGGAAGTTACCTTCCACTCGCCGACCAAATCTTCATAACCCAACATTTTGCCCTGATAAGCTTCACCGATACGGCTCCAGTACTTGCCGCTCCACTCCACTTCATCATCAAAAAGTACTTTACTTATTTCCGAAAGCAACGTATAATACTGATACACCAGCGGTTTGGGATTGTAGAACATCTGAATGCCATAACCTTCATCTTTCACTTTCTGGAATTTGCTCTTGTCAAATCCACTCCAACCTCCGTTCAACTCATCATTAATCTTCCAAGGCAGCGGAGCATACTTGGATTTGGGCAGGTTCTCAAAATGAGACTCTTCACGGCCAAAGGCTCCCTCGGGATTCTGATTCTGGTAGTAACCGTAGGTCATATAGTCCACAATGTCACCTACCTTCATACCCTCTACCTCACCGTCTGGAGAGTCGAGCGAACCATATTCATACACACCAATCAACTTGTTGCCAAATACCTGGCGGCACTCATAAACCAAACGCGCGAAGTTGGCACGTGAGCGTGTTTCGAAGCCGGGACCGGGATTGGAGTTGTTGTAGTTGGTGTACTCATCATCAAAGTCAATACCATCCAAGCCATAGATATCCAAGTAAGCTTTCAGTTCCTTGGCAAAGTCTTTGGCAGCAGCTTCCGAAAGGTTACCCATACCAGCCTCGTCATGGTTGCCAAGAATAGTCATCACCACCTTAATGCCCTTAGCCTGCAAAGGACGGATGAACTTATCCGCATTTCTCAGCAAGAAGGAAACCTGGTCATTGCAGAAAACATGTACGCGACCGGTCTTGCTATCCACATTGATGTTGGCAGCAAAAATGCTGACTACATCAAAGAAAGGCTTTCCGTTGCTCTTCATGGTATATTCACCCATATTCAAGATGTTCTCGTCATTTACTTCCACAAAGCAATGTGTAAGTATATCACCCTTACTGATACTCTCAGGAATAGCAGCCAAAGGCTTTACCAAGTAAATATATTCCTGATTGTTTGTAGAAACTTCCACACCGTTATTGGCAGATGCAGAAACGGCAACAGCATAAGTCTGTCCGATTGTGCCTCCGGCATTGATATTCAGTTCCACAGAAGCCGACTTCTGTTCGCCCGCCTTGATAGTGGCAGTTCCACCGTTCGCCAGGCTCAGCTTATCGGCGGGATACATTTTATAGCTTGTTCCATTCTTCTTATTGTAAGCCTCCAAAACGTCTTCGTCCACTTTGAAGGTCACCGTAACATCCTGCTCTGCAGCTTTGCTCAGTTCAAAATAGAGATGTCCGGTAGCAACCTTGTCGCCAAAAACAGAAATCGGAGTAAGTTCACGTGCACCGGCGGCAGACTTTACATAGCCATACACGCCATCCACAGTATCCAGCTTGTCACTGTTGCCGGTGTTGATGACAACATCATCTTCACAACCGGTGAAGCATATTCCTGCACATGCAAAAGCCATTGCCAGCAAGCCTGATTTTACATGATTCATATATTTCATAATCAATATCTTTTTATTTGAATTAAGGTATAACTAAATTATTTAGCGGGCAGTTCCACAGCAGTCCAAGTCAATGATTCCACTGCAGTAGCATTGTTCTCATTTCCGCTATAATCGTGAATGGCAGTACCGGCGCCCTCATCGAACTTCCAGTAAGAAACCAGTCCGTCAGCATCCGGCTCTACCTGGTAGAAGTGGTCCTTTGCATTGATTTCTGCTGATGTCAACACCTTGTTCCAGATACGCACCTCTGAGATATTACCTTCCAACCAACGGTCACGATTGTATGAATGGCCAATCCAGAATCCGTTACCTTCATCGGTCATGGTCTGGCCCCAGTTCACGACTCCGCAGTCCAAAGTAGTCTCCAGCATATTCTTACCATTGATGTAGATTATAACTGTTTTTGCATCCGCATCGTAGGTCACAGCGATATGTGTCCATTCGTTTGTCGGAATAACCAGACTCTCATCGGTCACATTGCCGCTACTTGTAGCCACCTGCAACTGGTTTTGAGGAATTCCGGCATCACCGATGCGGAGCAGGAACTTACCTTCGATACCCATAATGGAAGTCAGCATCTTGTCGAACTTGCTTACGCGAATCAACGCTTCTGCCGTCAGTTTATTCATATTATTGGCAACATCCGGATTGGTCCAAGTTACGTAAACCAGATTCTTGGTAATATCAGGAACCGTATTAATCAATGCGGCACCCTTCAGCACGTAGTACATGGTACCGGAGCTCTTCAAGACTCCGATGCTTGCCTGGTCTACCGTAACCGGCAATACATATACCTTCTCACGGTCCAGCTCCGTCAAGTTCTTGAAGCTGACAGTGATGTCGTCTGAAATGACAGCACCGGCCAAAATGGTAGCCTGCGGAGTTTCTACCGTATAATAGTTTTCCGGCAGAGCCTCGGCTGTGTCATAATAGGTAGCGTTATAAGTAGCTACCAGTGAAGGGTCCGCCTTCAAGGCAATAGTTATATCCTGCGATTCAGGACGGGCCATTGAAATCCGGAATGAACCTTCCGTATCGGAAACAGTGTTTTTCAACAACACAGTACTGGTCATCGCCGAGCCGTTGATATACACCTGATTATCGAAATTCTCAACGTCATTATCATTACAAGCAGCAAATACACCTGCCAATAATGCCATCGATACTAAATATATACTTTTCAGTTTCATGATATTCTTTTATTTTTTAGGAGCAGGATTCATAATATTGATAGCTTCTCTCACGTATTGATAGGTATTGGTAGCATTGTAATAATCATTCTGCATGTTCTCAATAGCCAGACCAGCTTTTGTAAACTCTGCAGACGGTTCTGTCACCCAATAAGCAGCTTCCGACAGAGCTCTCAAAGCATTGTAATATCCGGTAGTCTTATCTGTTGTATCCAGAGAGACGGTAGATGCCGATACAATGAAGCGGTCAGCCGGAACACCGTCTGCCATCAAGGCCTGAAGCGCTTCTATCCCCAGTTGGGCAACATCCGTGACATCATTTGTAATCAAGATGATATGGTCACAAGAAGAGAGCACAGACTGGCCTATCAGGTTGGCAGGATACCCCTGGAACACCAGTTGCTTACCTGAATTGGCACTCTTCCAGTTGGATATCACACCGAAGAAAGTATCCTGATTTGCCTTTGCTTCAGCCTTGTCGGCTTCGGACATGTAGATAGGATTGCTACCACGATACTCGGCTACAATACCGTCGAAAGGTGCTTCAAGAGCTATCAGTCTGTTCAGCTCAGCCGACAGATAAGCCGAGAATGCAGATGTTTCTGTTCCTTCTTTCACCTTGTCGGTATGTTCCTTCAAGATATTGTCATAGCTGATGGAATAGAATACTTTCGTTCCCTTCTCATGTACATTTGCAATATCTTCCAATTCGAATTCCACCAAATCGGGAGTAGTTGCGATAATTACGTCCAGGCTGTCGGGAACATCCGACATGTGCTGCCCACGGCTGAAAGGAACTTTCTCACTATTATCAAACCAGCCGTATACAATCTTATGGTCAGAATTCTTGTATTCCTGCAAGTTCTTCAGATACTTGGCATACAGTTCGGGAGACTGTTCGTCGATTCCGGGTTCTTTCAGTTTAATACTCTCTGAATCCGTCCAGTCGGAGCAGGCAGACAATGCCAATACGGAAAAAGCTGCCAGCGCGATTCCTTTGAATGATTTCTTATATAATTTCATAATTATTCAGCATTTATTGTTATTATTTGCGTGCCCACCATACGTCAGTAGCCATGTTGTCCGGTCCACCCAGATAGCTGTTTACTGCCTCTTGCACGTTTTCAGTATTACTTGTATATTCTTCAGAAGGATAAGGCATACGGCGTGCACCTTTCTCGCTATCAACAATTCCACCACTCAAGTTACCTTCACTGGTTGCAGGCAACAGTTTGGGATAGCCTGTACGGCGATAGTCAGCCCAAGCTTCGTTACCTAACGGCCAATTCGCAATCCACTTCTGGGTAATGATACGTTCCTGTTTTTCTTCCTTGGATGCCCCTTCATTCCACTTGACAGTAATGGCTGAAAGGTTCTTTTCATAAGTATTAAGACCGGCGGGATCTTTGTAAAGAGCAGGTACACTGCTTTCATCAGCCAGATAGCTGTCTACACCGGTAGCTCCCCACTGTTCGAAAGAGAGACGGACACCTTGTTCATAAAAATCAGCAGCGGTTCCTTTCATGTTGAAACCATAGATTGCAGTGGCTTCAGCACGCAAAAAAGCAACTTCTGCCGCATTCATCCAAAGCACGGGATCAGAAGAGGAAATCTTCACACGTGAATAATTGATGAAATACTCCTTCATCTTACTGAGGTTGATACCGCGACGTAATCCTACATAAGTCTCTCCAGGCCATTTTGATTCCTCAAAATAGCTGGCACGACGATTGTCGTTGTAACCGTTCATGTAGCAGATGATGTCGGCAGCAGGATGGGTATCACCACCTGAAGCTTCTTCATTGTAACGTACTGCCACAAACAACGGATTGCTAATTGTACCGAAATACTTCCATGTAGCATTGTCTGCATTTGTTTCAATCAGACCCAACTCGTGATTCACTGCACTTTCAGCCATTTCTTTAGCCTTAGCAGGGCTTACATTGGCAATACGGATAGCCAAACGCAGTTTCAATGAATTGGCAAACTTCACCCACTTCTGTACATTACCACTGTACACGAAATCTGCAGAAGCAACCAACGCCGCATTTCTGTTTTCAGTCAGCACCTCGATGGATTCGTCCAGTTCCTTGAAGAATGCGTTATATACTTCTTCCTGCGTATCATAAGGAATGGTAATCTTGCCATCCTGACCGATTTTAGAATAAGGAATAGGACCATACGCATCAGTCACGCGACTCATGGCAGCAACCTTTATGATTTGAGCAATGGCATAAGGAACCGGATTATTGGTATTCTCCGATACTTGTTTCACTGTGCTCAAGTTACCGTAAAGTGTTGAAATGATACGGTCACTTATCAAGAACACACGCGTCCAGTCATTTGTAGCATTAAAATTGGATATTGTATTGGACCAGCCGGCATTTGAATCGGCAAAATAACCTCCCAACGGTCCACCCAACAAACAATCAGTAAACTGTGCCGTATTGACATCTGATGAGATAACCGTACTTGCCAAGTTACTCATGGCAGAACCCAGTGCATAATCATCCGGAGTCAAATCACCCGGTTGATAAGGATTGGAGTTGATATCCATATAATTGCCGGTACAGGACATAAAGCCCATAACCAACGGAGCAACAATCAATTTATTTATAATATTTTTCTTTTTCATATCGTTTGGTATTAAAATTTAAAGCTCAAGCTAAAGCCGATGTTACGCAAAGCCGGCATCATGAAATAGTCTATTCCCTGATAAAAGTTATCGGTAGAAGCTACACTTTCGGGATCGAAAGGAGCCTTGCTGTAAATCATCCACAAGTTGCGGCCTACCAACGAAACCTTGATATCGCACACATCATTCAACAACTTTCTGGGGATGGTGTAACCCAAAGATACTTCCTGCAGACGAACATTGGTAGCAGAATAAGTGTAGTATTGGGGAACAGACGTGCCGCTACCTACTACACCGTACCATGTTTCGGGGTTTACCTTATCTCTACCATTCACCAACACGTAACCTAAATCACGTGCATCGGCAGAAGCCTCGGACACACCGTAATAGTCCAACATAGCTTGTGTACGTGAGTAAACCACACCACCCAAACGGGCTGAAATCAAGAAACCTGCTGTGAAATTCTTCCAAATGAAGTTATTACGCCAAGCCAAATTACCTTTAGGAAGTACGCTTCCCAACTTGATGTATTTATCCGGGTCCGTTATGGCTTCCGTAGCAACCGTTCCATTTTGGTCCACAAAAATCTGTCCATTGGCATCACGTTTCATATCTCGCAGTGAGTAAAGGTCACCCATGCTCCCACCTTCTTTCAGCAAGAAGCGGGCATCACCTAAGCCACCCATATTCAACGTGCTCAAAGAGAACAGCTCACCGGTAACGGGATTGATGGCATTGTCTGCCAAAGTCAGGATTTTATTCTTGTTGCTGGAGAAGGTTATACCGGTATCCCATGTAAAATCTTTCCAGGTATTCTTGTAATTCAGCGACAACTCAATACCGGAGTTACGTACGGCACCAGTCTGGATATACATAGCCGACCAACCGCTGACAGGCAACTGCGGGTTGAATGTCTGGTTCATAGTCTTGGCATTGTAATATGTCACGTCCAATTCAAAGTTCTTGAGGAAACGCATGTTCAAACCGATTTCCCAAGAATTGGTACGTTCAGGTTTCAAATTGTACAACGGATATTGGGTCGTGATACTCCACTGGCCGGAACTTGAATTCCATTCATAGTGGGGATTAGCCAAATATCTGGAGAAAGCACTACCAACAGATGCCCATGAACCACGAACCTTTATAAAAGAAAGATAATCTTTGTTCAAGTTAGGCATTAACTCAGACAGTACAACAGAACCACCGACTGAAGGATAGAAGAATGATTTGCTGTTGGAGTTGGGACCTGCCAGCTGTGAAGGCCAGTCGTTACGTCCGGTCAGCGTCAAGAAGTAAGTGTTCTTGTAACCAAGCTCAGCCGAAGCGAAGAGAGACTGGGTCTGTTCACGCCATCCTTCCTGCAAACGCTGTGTCTTGCTGGCACTCAGGTTCTGGATGGCAAAGTAGTTGGTCAAACCTACCGGTTCGCCGCTGAAGGCATCGCCACCATCAGCAATCGGACCACGTGTTTTCATTGCATCCGAACGTATATCGGAGAATGAACCACCGACGTTGGCCTGGAGTGACCAATCTTCACCGAAATATTTGTTGATACTCACCAGGAAGTCTGCATACAACTGTTTGTCCTGCGTCTTGGTAATACCATAAAGACCTCGTGAAGAGCTCTCGGTGAGCTGTGTATTGGTAGAAGCATAGAACTTTTCTGTATAATCATTGTTGGAGTTATCCAAACGTACACGTCCTGAAACAGTCAGCCAGTCCAGAATCTTATAGCTCAAACCGGCATTCAGCATATAGCGGTCCTTCTTGTTCTGGCGCAGATTGCGGTAGTTAATCCAATAAGGATTCTGCATTACCATACCTTCGTCACCTACCGGCCAGTATTGCGTATAAATCTTACGGGCAGCGTCATAGCGCTCATACATGCTGATATCAGACCAGTCGTTGCTGCGCGGGAACAAATAAGCACCCACCAACGGGTTGTTGTAAGTACCCTGGTTCGTCATGTTCTGGTCATTCTGCAGAATATAGCTTGCACCGAAGTCCAGAGTCATCTTGTCGTCCAGGAAAGTAGTGGTGTTACGTACCGTGAAGTTGTAACGGTTGTATTTGTTGTTGGGAACAATCCCCTTGGAGTTTACTGCAGCAGCCGATGCATACGTCTGATTTTTCTCTGTACCGGTTGACAAAGAAATACTTTCCGTACCTATAATACCCGTCTGGAAATAATCATCTTTCGGGCTGTAATTGTAATTATTGGCAGCAGACAAAGGTGCTCCCCAGCTCATGGCTCCTGAAGTACTCATCACACCACCGGTTCCCGTACCGTAACGGTTTTGGAAGCTCGGCACCACAAACGGATTGGTGAATTCGGTATTGCTGCTGACAGTAAGGCTCACCTTACCTTCTTTACCTTTCTTTGTAGTAATGACAATGGCACCGTTGGCAGCTTCCGAACCATACAAGGCGGCAGCGGCAGCACCGGTCAAGACTGACATTGACTCGATGTCTTCCGGGTTGATGTCGGCAATCGGTTCTGAAGAACCCTGAGAGTCGAACTCCTTACCTCCGGCAGTACCACGTCCGGAGAAAATAGGCACACCGTCAATAACATAAAGTGCATTGGAAGACTGCATGATAGATTTCGTACCACGCATCACTACCTTTGATACGCCACCCACACCGGATGAAGAAGCATTGATATTCACACCCGCTACCTTGCCACTCAATGAATTTACAAAGTTGGCGTCTTTATTGGAAGTAATGGCATCCGTATTCACCTGCTGTACATTGTAGGACAATGCCTTTTCCGATCGCTTGATACCGAGGGCAGTGACCACCACTTCTTCAATCATCTGCGTGTCATTCTGCATCAGTACATTAATGGAAGCTGAACCGGTCGCCGAAATTTCCTGCGACTTATAACCGATATAAGAGAATACAAGTACCGGATTCGCTTCTGTAGTGGTCAACGTAAAGTTACCGTCCAGGTCTGTAATACAACCATTGCTGGTACCTTTTACCAATACGTTCACACCAATCAGAGGCCCCATATCATCTGATACGACTCCGGTAATAGTCCTCTCTTTCCCCTGTTGCTTACCTTCTTGTGAAGTAGCGGTCTTTTCTGAAAGATAAACGATGTTGTCCTCCACTTTATACGAAATGTTCTTCCCCTTGAGAATAACATTCAAAGCATCTTCAATGGATACATTGTTCACTTTAACGTTTTCTACTGACAGTGCAGCCAGCTTGTCGTCATAAAAAAATTGATACTTGGATTGAGACTTGATTTGTTCAATGACTGTCCCCAATGTGCCACGAGACACATTCAGGTTTAACTGGGCAAAGCCCCACTGGATAGAAACTGCCATGAACAACAAAACTAATAAAGCCCGCATGAACGTCGAACTCCGAAAAGCATAATTGTCTTTCATAAACACAATTTATAGGTTATACAATAAATTACTTCGAGAGATTCATTCTCTCGCATTCCTATATAAAACAACAGACAATAAAAATACACTTACTGAAAAAGTATCTTTTTTATCATTAATCCTAAAAAAAAGAGTTACCCCGAAAACAAGTTGATATATCATTTTGCTCAATATTACTAACGAAGTAAATAATTATTTCCACCTGATTCAAGAAAAACACCTATAATACAGATAGTAAATAACAAAATGATATATCAACTTATTTTCGAGGCAACCCTTTTCTTACTATATTATTACTATTCTTTACTTCTTCAGTTCATTCGAGAAAGAATAAGGATAATCTTCCGGCTGCGTACCTCTCTTCATATTAGGCTGGCTGCCCATATCAAACCTCAAGGTACCGCCATTCAGCAAATCGCCATGCGTCAGATAATTCCTGGAATAATCCACGCCGTTCACCTTGAGAGACTCGATATACATGTTCTCCGGTGAGTTATCCGGAGCGTCAATTGTCAGGGACTTACCGTTCTCGAAATGGAGGGTAGCCTTACGGAACAGAGGGGCGCCCAATACATACTCGTCCGTACCAGGGCAAACCGGATAGAAACCAAGTGCAGAGAAGACATACCACGCGGAAGTCTGACCGTTGTCCTCGTCACCGCAATAACCGTCGGGACCGGCAGTATACATGCGGTTCATTACCTGACGAAGCCAATATTGGGCCTTCCAAGGTTCCCCGGCGTAGTTATAAAGGTAAATCATGTGCTGGATGGGCTGGTTGCCATGGGCATAGTTACCCATATTCATCACTGTCATCTCACGGATTTCATGGATTACCTGGCCGTAGTAGCTGTCATCGAACAAGGGCGGGACAATAAATACAGAGTCAAGCATCTCTACGAAAGACTCTTTTCCACCCATCAGGTCTATCAGACCTTGAGGGTCGTGGAATACAGACCAGGAATAGTGCCAGCTGTTACCTTCAGTAAAGGCGTCACCCCACTTCAAAGGAGAGAAAGGAGACTGGAACTGGCCGTCTTGATTACGACCACGCATCAGCTTGCTTTCCTTATCAAATACATTCCTATAGTTCATGGCACGTTCCGCAAAGAGTTTCTGCTCCTTCTTCGGACGGTTCAGTTCTTTTGCCATGCGGTAGATGCACCAGTCATTATAAGCATACTCCAAAGTACGGGCAGTGTTCTCGTTGATTTTCACATCGTAGGGAACATAACCAAGCTTGTTGTAATACTCATAGCCGAGGCGACCCGTAGAAGAGACCTCGGGATGGACATTCTTTGTACCGTTGATGAGACCTTCGTACAACGTCTGCACATCCTCCACCTTCACACCTTTCAGATAGGCATCTGCCAGTACGGAAGCAGAGTTGTTGCCAATCATACAGCCACGGTGACCCGGACTTGCCCATTCGGGGAAGAAACCGCTTTCCTTATAGGTGTTGACAAGACCTTCCTGAATCTGCCTGTTCACCGACGGATACATCAGGTTGAGGAATGGGAAAAGACAGCGGAAAGTGTCCCAGAAACCGGTATCCGTATACATATAGCCGGGCAACACTTGCCCATTGTAGGGACTGTAATGAATCGGATTTCCCGCCTCATCCAGTTCATAGAATGCACGCGGGAACAACAAGGAACGATACAAACATGAGTAGAAAGTACGGTACTGGTCAAGGGTTCCGCCTTCCACATCAATACGGCCCAGCACCTTGTTCCAGGCATCCTGACCTTTCTGAACCAGTGTTTCCAAATTGTCATTGCCAAGCTCCTTCAAGTTACGGTCAGCCTGCTCAAAACCGATGAAAGAAGAGGCTACACGGGCATGTACCACTTCACCCTTACGGGTTTTGAAACCGATAACAGCACCGGCATGTCCGGCTTCCTGCTCAACCTTATTCTCGGTCAAGACGCCATCGGCTACAGACGCCTTATAAGTAAAAGGCTTGTCGAACTCTATCACGAAATAGTTCTTGAAGTTCTCGGGAACACCGCCGCTGTTACGGGTAGTATAACCGATAATACGATTCTGTTCCGGAAGTATCTTCACATAAGAGCCCTTGTCAAAGGCATCGACAACAATGTATGAATGATCATTTTCAGGGAAAGTGAAACGGAACAATACGGCACGGTCGGTAGGGGTGAACTCGGTAACCACATCGTGTTCGGCAAGATATACCTTATAATAATGAGGAAGTGCTACTTCGCCCTTGTGGGAGAACCAGCTTGCACGCTTCTCTTCATCAAACTCGGGTTTGCCAACCACCGGCATAATGGAGAACTGCCCGTAGTCGTTAATCCAGGGACTGGGCTGGTGTGTCTGCTTGAAACCACGGATCTTGTTCGCGGTATAGACGTATTGCCAGCCGTCACCCATCTTACCTGTCTGAGGAGTCCAGAAGTTCATACCCCAGGGACGTGCGATCGCAGGATAGGTATTACCGGTGGAAAGCTCGAAAGTAGACTGCGTGCCGACAAGAGGACTGACATACCGGGTAAAGTCTTTGGCATGCAGCCATAAAGCACTGCTCACAAAAAAAAACAATAGGATTAATTTTCGCATAATATTAGAAAGTTGTTAGTATTAAATAAATTCTTCTCGTCATATCTCGAATTTGTGCGGCCTTCCTACTTCATTGAGGAGAGGAAAACACTGTTCCCCACAATTTTATACTCCAATGGAATGGCATTCTTTATCAGATTCAGCACAGCCCCTACACTCTCTTTTTTCTTCAGTGTACCCGAGTAAGTCTTGCTTACATCTATGTTCGGTGCCAGAATTACCCTCACCCCATACGAATTCTCCAATGTACGCGCAATGGTGTATAGGTCAGCCTTCTCAAAGACAAACTCATTATTGTGCCAGTTTTCGATTCCCGTATCCACCTGCTTCACCACCAGACGCCTAGTCATTCCGTTCAGCTCGGCTTTCTGTCCGGGGGCAAGGATAATCATACCCTCGCCATGATTACCTTTCACCTCTACTTCGCCTTTCAAAAGGGTAGCTACTGCAGACATCTTAGCCTTGTCAGACTTGAGGTTGAAAACAGTTCCCAATACTCTGACCTGCATGACCTCACTCTGTACGACAAACGGTTTTTCCGGATTCCTCATCACCTCAAAATATCCTTCTCCTTCCAGATAAACCTTTCTTCCCTTCCCTGCAAACTCATGTGGATATTTCAGGGTAGTGTTTTTATTCAGCCAGACTTTGGTTCCATCCGGCAGTTTCAGTTCCTTAATCTTATCATGAGTGGTGACAGCCAGTAATGTTTCCGGCTGGCTATAAGTCTGATAAAAAAGATAGCCGAAAGTACCCAAAAGGAAGAAGCCCACAAATACGGCCGCATACCGTATCCACCCAACCATCCTCCGTACCTTGTATTGTTTCGTCTTCTCTTGTTCCAGCCTTTTAAACAATCGCTTTTCGGCCTTTTCTATGTCTTGTGTATTCGAAGTATCCCCCAGTCTCCCCAAGTGGTAAATCTCCTCCAGCCTGAACAATTCGCGTGCATTCTCACCCGACTCTTCCAGCCAGGCGTTCACCTCACGAAGTTCATCTTCCGTACATTCACCCATAAGGAACTTGGCCAATATCTCCTCATTCAACTTATTCATTCTTTCCTTCATTATGATAATAAAACAACGCTGCTCGCAAAAACACTTACTTTCCCGATGAAAAACAGAGCCAACATCAGGTTCAGATACCCCAGTTTATCACGCAGCAACTTCAAAGCTTTGTACATGTGGGCCTCCACCGTACGCAATGACACTCCCATTGTATCAGCTATCTCCTTATTCTTCATATCATGCAGATAGCTGAGCTTGAATACCATCCGGCACTTGTCCGGCAATTCATTGATGGCATCGGACAGCTTCCTCCTGAGTTCGGCATCCTCTATCCGTTTCACCACATCATTGCTGTCAGGTTGATAGAACTCAACCCTCTTTTTATGGATTTCGAGCATGACAGCCTCATAGCCACTCACAATGTCCCGATGCTTCAGAACGTTCAAGGCACGGGTATACACCGCCCTATACAGAAAAGCCTGAATCTGCTCTCCCACCTTCATGGTATCTTTCCGCTTCCACAGCTCCACGAAAACATCCTGTACCACATCTTCCGCATCTTCTTCCCCCACAATGCGTGTGGCATAGAACAGCAGGTTGGTATAATACCTGCGGAAAAGGGATTTATATGTCAAGTCGAAATGTTCATTCATATGTTAGCCGGTTATCGGGGACTGTACCATGCCTGACCTGGCTTATCCCCCATTTCAAATTCGAAAACACTTCCATCCATTATCTGTTCATGCGTAATATAACTTTTGTCATAGTTCTTACCGTTGAGTTTGACAGATTGAATGTAGCAATTTTCCTTGCTCACCGCCGGCGCCAGTACCGTAAAGGTCTTTCCACCGGGCAGGTGCATCTTCATTTCCGGATATAGGGGGGTACCGATTTCATATTTTCCACCAACCGGGTCTACCGGATAAAAGCCCATCGCACTGAACACATACCAGGCGGACATCTGTCCGCAATCCTCGTTGCCGCACAAACCGGCAGGAGTGTTCAGGTAGAGTTCACGCATCACCCGGGCTGCATATTTCTGGGTTTTCCAAGGTTGATCCACAGCATTGAACAGATAGATGACGTGATGGCTAGGCTCATTTCCATGCGCATACTGGCCAATCATCCCGGTGCTGAAAATAGGCAACTCATCATCTGCAGAAGGATTGTAAGTAAACATACTGTCCAGCTTCTGGGCAAACCGTTCCTTACCTCCGGTCAAAACTATCAAACCGTCAATATCCTGCTGCACAGACCAGAAGTATTGCCAGCCGTTGCTCTCGCAGATGTGCGGAGTATAGTCGTCCGGCGAGAAGTTCCGGATAAACTCTCCCTTGTCATCACGGGGCTGCATGAAAGAACTTACCGGATTGTAGACATTCCGGTAATTACGGGAACGCTTATAAAACTCGTCCGCAACCTCCTTATCGCCCAGCTTCTCTGCCATACGGGCTATACAATAGTCATCATATGCATATTCCAGTGTTTTAGAAAGTGACCAGTTTTCCGAATTATACTGATCTGTCACATTATAAGGAACATAGCCATATTTCTTATATAACCCAATGCCACGATAGGAATCGATATTGGCAGTAGCTACACAAGCCTCCAAGGCCTTTTTCGCATCGAAGTCCCCAATACCTTTCAGATAGGCATCTACAATAACCGGCACAGAGTGGTAACCTATCATCATATCTGTCTCGCCCCCCTGAAAATTCCATACGGGAAGGCGGCCGTTCTGTTCGAAGAAGGCGAGGAAGGACTTCACCATATCATTCACCCGTTCCGGCTCAATAAAAGTATAGAGAGGATGAGCCGCACGGTAAGTGTCCCACAAGGAGAAAGTACTGTAATTTGTCCAGCCCTCTACCCGGTGCACTTGCTTGTCGGGACCGTAATAGGCGCCGTCCACATCACTGTAAATGGTAGGAGCAATCATCGAATGATATAAAGCTGTATAGAACTTGACTTTCTCATCGCGGTCATCGCATTTTATTTCTATCCGGGACAATTGTTCGTTCCAATCATCCTGCACAGCAGCCAGGTATTTGTCGAAATCATCATCAGGTACTTCTGCTGCTAGATTACGTGCCGCCCCTTCCATACTTACACCGGAGATGGCAGTACTGACAAGAATCTGTTCTCCTTCCTTAGTCTGAAAGTCGAATCGTGCAATGACAGATGTCCCTATCCGCTTGCCTTCTTTCTCTATGGCAGCTGTATCGAGCTGCATCGCAGCAAACGGTTTGGAGAAACGTGTACGGAAGTAGAGGCGCTGGTCGCGTGCCCAACCGTCAGAGTAACGGTAACCTTGCACCGTTACCGAATCGACGGCTTCTATGTGAGAATCATTGGTAAAATCCCAATTCATGGCTTTCCGCAAATTCAGGAAAACGGCAGCATCGGCTTTTGGGAAAGTATACCGCTGAATGCCACAACGCTCGGTGGCCGTCAACTCTACATTTATATTATAATCTTTCAGACGCACCTGATAATATCCAGCGCTTGCCGACTCTTCCGAATGAGAGAACAAAGAGTGAATGCCGAGCGGAGCTTCCGCCTCCTTATAAGGCAATGTCACCGGCATAAAAGAGATGTCATACAAGTCACCAGCGCCGGTTCCGGAGAGATGGGTATGACTGAAGCCTGCAATGGTACTGTCCGGATAAAAATATCCGGAAATACGGTCCCAGCCCGGCAGTCCGTTGTCAGGACTGAGCTGCACCATGCCAAACGGCGCCTGGGCACCCGGATAGGTGTTTCCTGTAAAATCTGTACCGATAAAGGGATTCACAAACTCTGTATAAGACACACTCTTCACATCCGACACCTGCGAGGTGCATGCCAGAAAGGATGAAAAGACCACAAACAAACAACAAGATTTTATCAAATTCATAACATTATAGGGTTAACGTGTATAGTATAACAACCTAACCGGATAAAACACTTACACATCTTGTCACTTTTCTACAGAATTCATGCAAACAAAAGTAATACAAAATTCCGATTAATCCTCTTTTTTATTTTGTAAAAATATACTTTACACTATCTTTGTCACAAAAAGTCACAATGAATTACACGACCTATCTTTTCGACTTTGATTATACGCTTGCTGATTCTTCCCGCGGAATCGTCACTTGTTTCCACAACGTACTGACCCGTCACGGATATACAGAGGTGACGGATGACGACATCAAACGTACTATCGGCAAGACTCTGGAAGACTCTTTTTCCATCCTCACCGGCGTGACAGATGCCGGACAACTGGCAGGATTCAAGGCAGAATACCGAAAAGAGGCCGATACGCATATGACTGTCAACACGGTGCTTTTTCTGGAAACCAAGTCCGTACTGACTGCACTGAAGGACTCCGGCGCTCGCATCGGAATCATCTCGACCAAATATCGATTCCGCATCAAGGAACTCCTCGACCAGCATTTTCCTGAAGATTTTATGGACATCATCGTGGGTGGTGAAGACGTGAAAGCCGCCAAGCCATCTCCCGAAGGGCTACTCCTTGCCATTAAGCGGCTACATGTCAGCAAAGCCGAGACCCTCTATATAGGCGACAGCACGGTAGATGCGGAAACAGCCCAAGCAGCCGGAGTAGACTTTGCCGGAGTCACCCACGGAGTAACCACTGCCAAAGAATTGGAGAAGTACCCACACCGGAAAATAATGAACACTTTAGAAGAACTGCTGGCAGTTCAGGAGGAGCATCCTTCCATATTCAAGATTGAAAATCCCATCCGGCCGGAAAACATGCATGCCACTTCTCTCCGGAAACAGAAAAGGATAAGTGTCTGGCAAATCCTCCTTCTAGTGACACTCTTCTGGTTGGCTATTGAAGAGCTGGACATGACCGACGACAGCAACTTCTTCCCGGTTGTCTTCATACTGACATTGTGGGGCATCCTCCAAAAAAGAAGGATACTACCCAACAAAGCAAGAACTTTCATCGACTCATGGTGGCACCCCTGCGCAGTACGCTTACGCGCATTTCACATCAAGCTGATACAAGGGAGAAAAACTCCTCCCGCTGGCAACGAAACCTGCACCTGCCTGAATTGCGGCACCACCTATACCGGCAACTACTGTAACCGTTGCGGACAAAGCCGTAACACTCCACGCTATCGGTTGAGTAACGCGCTTAAAAACATTGCCGGAGGCTTCTTCAATATAGATAATGGCTTTGGACGTACCCTTCTGGAACTCCTCTACCGTCCGGGGTACATGATTAGAGACTTCATCGGTGGTAAGCGTGTAGAGTATTTTCGCCCGTTCCAGACACTCTTCATTCTTGCAGCCCTTTATATCATGGCTGTGCAACTGGTAGACCCGGAAGCCCTAAGCAAAAAAGAAAAGACGGAAAAGACAGAGCAGACAGACAAAGAAGAAATCATTGCCGCTAAAGAGAAGCTTACCAAAAAGATGGAGAAAACCTATAGCAAAGAGGAAAAGCGAGCCCTCGCCATCACTATAAAAAGCCTGGAGAAAAGCTTGAACAAACTGGAAGAGAAGAACGACTCCACTTCTGCCACACAGGTGTCCGAACAGAACAGCGATGATGGCGACCTCATCGATGAATTTGTAAACGACACCTCGGAAGTGGGAGACAGACTGGAAAAAGTCTTACAGAACTCTCCTTTCCTAATGAAAGTATGGAATCTGATGAAGAGCTGGGGACACGGAAACAAGGCATTCCGCATCATTGCCACACTGCCTTTGTTTGCACTTGCCACCCAACTTGCCTTCCGACGCCGGAAATATAAGTTAAACTACAATACCACGGAGCATGTGTTCATACAAGCCTACATAGCTTGCCAGATACTCCTGCTGAGCATCATCGTGCTGCCTTTCAACGGGTACGCAAAGGTAGACGATTTGTATGAGCTGCCTTTATGGCTTATTTTCGTCCTATTCTGTTGGGATTACAAACAATTGTACCGCTGCACCTGGTGGAGAAGCTTTTGGCGCACTATCCTCATGCTGACTTACAGTCTTGTGCTACTCGTCATATTCGCGTGTCTTGTAATGGCGCTGATGCTGGCCGGTATCTATGTTCTGAAATTCATTTTGTAACAGAAACCATCCCTACACGGACTGTTTCTCCTTGATGAAACAGTTTTTCTCCAATAATCTAAAAGTACAATCTGCATTAAAAGAACAAAAAAGCAAAAGAACATTTGTCCATTTAGAATAAAAAGAGTACTTTTGTGCCCGATTATTCCGCACCGGGTTCGACCAAGTGCTTTCTAAGTGATTAGAGACCACCCGACGGAGCTAACTTATACATTATATATAAGAAATGTACGCAATTGTAGAAATCAACGGTCAGCAATTCAAAGCAGAAGCTGGCAAAAAGCTGTTTGTACACCACATCCAGAATGCAGAAAACGGTGCAACAGTAGAGTTTGACAAGGTTCTTTTGGTAGACAAAGACGGCAACATCACCGTAGGTGCTCCCACAGTAGAGGGTGCAAAGGTTGTTTGCCAGGTCGTATCAAACATGGTAAAAGGCGATAAAGTTCTTGTTTTCCACAAGAAAAGAAGAAAAGGTTATCGTAAGTTGAACGGTCACCGTCAACAATTCACAGAGTTAACAATTACAGAAGTAGTAGCTTAATCAATTAAAACAGTAAGAAGAAATGGCACATAAAAAAGGTGTCGGTAGTTCTAAGAACGGCCGCGAATCACAGAGCAAGAGATTAGGCGTTAAGATATTTGGTGGCGAAGCTTGCAAAGCAGGTAACATCATCGTTCGTCAAAGAGGTACTGAATTCCACCCGGGTAATAACATCGGTATGGGAAAAGACCACACTCTTTTCGCTTTAGTAGACGGAACTGTACAATTCAAAGTGGGCAAGGAAGACAGACGTTCAGTTTCTGTTATCCCTGCAGAAAATGCAGAAGCATAAGTTTCCGAACAAGAAATAAGGAAAAGGGATGCAATCCGAATAGGTTGCATCCCTTTCTTTTATGTCAAAAGCAACACTTTATTTGTTTTTTCCATATCTTTGCACTCACAAAACCGAATAACATAAAAACAAGTATAAGATATGCTTACCATCAAACAAATTACAGAAAACACCGACGCGGTTCTCCGCGGACTGGAAAAGAAGCACTTCAAGAATGCAAAAGAAACCATTGCACAAGTGCTGGACTTCAATGACAAAAGAAAAGCCAATCAAACCATCCTAGATAAAAACCTGGCAGAAGCCAACTCACTCTCCAAATCCATCGGACAACTGATGAAGGAGGGCAAGAAAGAAGAAGCAGAAGCCGCCAAAAGCCGCGTGGCCGAGCTGAAAGAAGTCAACAAGGACTTGCAAGCCAATATGGACCAGGCTGCCAACGATTTGCAGACTTTGCTTTATACCATCCCCAACGTTCCCTACGACAGCGTGCCTGAAGGCGTAGGTGCCGACGACAATGTAGTAGAGAAAATAGGTGGTATGGAAACCGAGCTGCCCAAAGACGCCCTGCCCCACTGGGAACTGGCCAAGAAATATGACTTGATAGACTTTGACCTGGGTGTCAAGATTACCGGTGCCGGCTTCCCCGTATACAAAGGCAAAGGCGCACAACTGCAACGCGCACTCATCAACTTCTTCCTGGACGAAGCACGCAAATCCGGCTATACGGAAATAATGCCGCCCACAGTGGTGAACGCCGCTTCCGGCTACGGCACGGGACAGCTGCCTGACAAGGAAGGGCAAATGTATCATTGCGAAGTGGACGACCTCTACTTGATTCCTACCGCCGAAGTCCCCGTAACCAACATCTACCGTGATGTGATTCTGGACGAAAAGCAGTTGCCCATCAAGAACTGTGCATACACACAATGTTTCCGCCGTGAAGCCGGTTCATACGGGAAAGACGTACGTGGCTTGAACCGCCTGCACGAATTCTCCAAAGTGGAACTGGTACGCATCGACAAACCGGAACACAGCAAACAATCCCACCAGGAGATGTTGGACCACGTAGAAGGTTTGCTTCAAAAGCTGGAACTCCCCTACCGCATCCTGCGCCTTTGCGGTGGCGATATGAGCTTCACGGCTGCCCTCTGTTTTGACTTTGAGGTGTATTCCGAAGCACAGAAACGCTGGCTGGAAGTAAGTTCCGTCTCTAATTTTGACACTTATCAAGCCAACCGTCTGAAATGCCGCTACCGTACGGCAGAAAAGAAAACAGAGCTTTGCCATACGCTGAACGGTTCCGCACTCGCTCTGCCACGCATCGTTGCCGCCTTGCTGGAAAACAACCAGACTCCAGAAGGAATCCGCATACCAAAGGCATTGGTTCCGTATACGGGATTTGAAATAATAGACTAAGGCCATAATAGTCACGTGCAGCAATACGCCTTTGACACTTTCTTTCGGGCACGAATTACATGAATTTCACAGTTGCGGTTAGCAAAAAACGTGAAATCCATGTAATTCGTGCCCGGAGTTTTATCATGACAAGCTTCTCCTGCGCAACTACAAAGTATTCTTCAAAATACGTGCAAACACCTCCTCGCGGAAATTACGTGCCACCGGAACAGTATGCCTCCCAACTATAATCCGATTGCCATCTATCATCTCAATCTTTTCCAAATTTATCAGATATGATTTATGGACTTGCTGAAATACTCCACCAGGAAGAGCCTCTATCATACGCTTCATGGTAGAACGTACAAGCAGCTTTGTGCTTTCCGTATAAATACAGACGTAATTTTCCAGCCCCTCCACCACCAGAATATCCTTAAACAACACCTTATGCATCTGACGGTCTGAACGGACAAATATAAAATTATTAGCTTCATCCGGCCATTTCTCCTGCTGCAAAAGACCATGTACTTTATTCACCGCTTTCAGGAACCGGTCAAACGAAATCGGTTTCAACAGATAGTCCGTAACATCAAGTTCATAACCTTTCAATGCATACTGCTCATAAGCGGAAGTGATAATCACATGAGGCGGATGGGCAAGAGATGCCAAGAGTTCAAGCCCCGAAAGATAAGGCATTTCAATATCCAGAAACAACAAGTCCGGCTGCTCAGTCTGCAAAAGAGTGTTCAACTGCATAGTATCTTCACATACACCCATTAAAGAAAGGAAATCCACCTTTTCCACATAGCGTTGCAATCCTTCACATGCAGTAGGCTCGTCATCGGTTATTACACATTTTACCTGTTTCATCCTATAATTCTATCACAAGTTTTACTCTAAACAAAGTATCTCCTCTATTTATGTCCAGCGTATGACGCTCCGGATATAGCAGCTCCAGCCTGCGCCTCAGATTTTCTATGCCGATTCCATGTTTTCCTTTCTGGTGCACTAATGGTTCCGGTATAGAATTTTCAATACTAAAACACAACTTGCCTTCTTTCAGACACATATCCATAGCTATAAAATAGTTCCCTCCCACATATTTGAAAGCATTCTCCACCAACGGTACAAACAACAATGGATAAATCTCAACCTGCGCCTCCATTTCATCGAAATGCACCTGCAACTGCAGCCGCTTCGTAGCACGAAGTTTACATAGGCTGATGTATTGTTTCAGATATTCCACTTCCACACGGACTTGCACTTTCTCCCCATCATTGTATAATTGGTAACGAAGCAAATCGGACAATTGCTCAAGAGTATGCCGCGGAGCCTCATTATTCTCATCTATCTGAAAATAAACCGTATTGAGTACATTAAAAAGAAAGTGTGGATGATATTGCGCTTTAAGGAATTTCAGTTCTGTCTGGAGCTGGTCATTTTTTATCTTCTCCAACTGCAGGCGTTGAGCTTCATTTTCCTTCTGTATCATCTGATTACGCAAGAATATATAAAAGAAGCCGCCAAGCAACATACTGACTATGGCCGGAACAGGCACATCGTATAAATCAAGACTTACCCCCATCAAAAAGCGGATGACCCACATCGTCAGAAGACACCAGACGGGAACCGTCAGGACAACTACCCCGTATTCCTGCCACCATACCAACTTCCGCTTCCGGCACAAACGAAGCCAATACTTCAATAGAAAAAAGATAGGATAAGACATGAAGAGTACCACAAGCATATCCTTCAGCATGAAATTCCACTCATTACTTTCCCAATAGTATTCATGTTTCGGAATATCATTCGCCACACGAATACACAGAAAAAGAATCACGGCAAATAATGCCGGCACCAGCCACTTGTTCCACAGTCTGCCCATAACAGTTACAAATTTACTCTTTTTGTTTCATCTATTTCTTTTTTCCTTCTGCTTTCTTTTGTCTCGCTGCCTTTTTGAAAACGCCAGGCGAAAGCAATACCCAGCACACGTTTGTTGTGCCGTTCGTCAACAAACGCCTGCACACCGGGAGATTGAATATCTACTTTTTGATAATTGGTGTTGAATACATCCTTGGCAAACAAGGTAACGGTGCATCTGTTACGGAACATCTTCTTTTGGATGCCGACATTCACTTCCAGCGCCGGATGTACTGTGGCTTGTCCGTAGGCCATTCGTCCATTATAATTTGCCGAAAGTTCGGCCGACCATACGGAAGTGAAAGCAAACTGGTTCATGCAGCCGAATATCGGGGTAAACATACGGTTTTTCATTTTCTGCCCTTGCTCCGTCCAACCATAATTATTATAAATACCGATAGCGGTCAGATTCACCTTCCAAAAAGAAACAGGTGAGAGGTTGGCGGCATGTACACGCATACCCGTCTGTACATAGGAAGACAGATTCTGGGGCATTACATAGATACGCCGCCCCTCCTGTTCGCGATAGCTCTTCATGATAGCATCATCTGTATGCGAGAAAAAGAGCACTGTCTGAAACCAGTCACGATACACATACCCCAACTCTATATTATCAGAGAAAGAAGGATGCAGCTTCGTATTTCCCCCTTCATGGGTATAGTCATCAAATATATAGGTAAAAGGATTCAAATCACCATAATTGGGGCGGGTAATACGCCTGCCATACGAAAGCTGAAACAGATGTTCCGAAGTCAAACCGTATTGCAAAGCAATAGTAGGAAACAAATGGAAGTAATTCGTTGTAAACGAAGAGTCTTTCTGTTGTGTATTTCCTCCAAAATCCCCGTGTACATGGGTATGTTCCAACCTTAGACCCGCTGAGATTTTCAAGCGGTCTTTCTCATAGCCGACTTGTAGATAAGAGGCATTGATATTCTCATCATATACGAATCGGGAACCAAGTGCCCCGTCCGGCAGCCAGCCGGAAACCGACGGACGCATATAACCTGCCGTATTGTCTATCGTAACAAATGAGGTTTTGACTCCGGCCTGTAACTTCCAAACCTCACTCAATGGATAAACCGCATCTATCTGTCCGACATATAAGTCGGTATTTCCCTTCATATCCCCTTTCAATGTATCGGGCTTAAAACTATCCATCAACTGGTTTCCAACACGGTAGTAATGGAAATAATCAAAAGAAGCGCTGAGTTCTCCCCCTTCTCTTTTCAGCTTGTGCACCATACTGGTTCCGGCAGAAACATTATTCCGGTTTTGCTCCGCATGGCTGTAAGTATTTCCCGCAACTCCGGTTTCTCGGATTTCCGTAAACATGCCTGCATTTTCCCTTTGCCGGGAAAAGTTTCCACCCAATGAGACTCCCCAAACTGTCCGCTCATTGAGATAATAATCACATCCGGTACGAAAATAGTGCGAATAATTCCTACGCTTCCGGTAAGAGTCCTGCATCATCCTTCCTCCATCCCGTTCGAACGCACGGTCGATAAACAAGTCTATGACATCCTTCCCCTGATAATACGAATAGTTCAAATAAAGATTGAACTTATTCTCCCGGATATTCATGGAGGCACCTCCATAACCGCTACCCGTCCGTCCAAGACTGCCATTGCCGTTCAAGGCCAGATTCACACCGCGCAGTCTGATTTTTCTTGTACGGATATCAATCAACCCGGAGCTTCCCGCCGCATCGTGGCGTGCGGAAGGCTGGGTTATCAAGTCTATCTTATCAGCATTAGTTGCAGGAGTAGATTTCAACAGACTCATCAATTCATCTCCCGAAAGATAAGTAGGCTTGCCATCCATCAGAATCGTCGCACCGCTTTGTCCGTTCAGCAAGATATTACCATTGGAATCTATCACGACTCCCGGCAGGGAAGCAAGAACATCATAAAGACTTCCCGTACTTTGAGTGACTGACGCATCCATCCGGTAACTTGTTTTACCGGCAGATATTTCTACCAACGGGAGTTTAGCAGTTACCATAATTTCTTCCAAACGCTGGTCGGCAATCGTATCCTGCTGCGACCAAACCACCAAAGGCATACTCAATAAAATTGCCCCTAAAAAAACATTTCGATACATACTCTTCCTCATTTTTTATTTCAAAAGTAGGCAGGCTGTAGAAAGTGAACAAATTATAGTGACAAAGGAATGTTATCCAGTGACAACATGCAGTTTTACCCTATTCTTCTTTTGATATTACCAAATAACCCCTATCTTTGCAAAATCTATCAATCTGACAGTAATTGCGTAATTACACCAACAAAATTATTAGATAATGAATAAAATCATTAGCAAAGAACACTTTTCTGAAAAGGTCTTTAAGTTAGTCATTGAAGCACCATTGATTGCCAAATCACGTAAGGCAGGGCACTTTGTCATTGTACGTGTGGGCGAAAAAGGCGAACGTATGCCGCTTACCATTGCGGAAGCCGACCCGGTAAAGGGAACCATCACACTGGTGGTTCAGGAAGTCGGGCTCTCCTCTACCCGTCTTTGCGAACTGAACGAAGGCGATTATATTACGGATGTTGTCGGCCCGTTGGGACAAGCTACGCACATTGACAACTTCGGTACTGTGGTCTGTGCCGGAGGTGGTGTAGGCGTAGCTCCCATGCTCCCTATCGTGCAAGCGCTGAAAGCTGCCGGCAACCGCGTCATCACCGTACTGGCAGGACGTACCAAAGAACTGATCATCCTTGAAAAGGAGATGCGCGAAAGCTCCGACGAAGTCATTATCATGACCGACGACGGTTCCTACGGACGAAAAGGTCTGGTGACGGAAGGCGTAGAAGAAGTCATCAAGCGCGAGAAGGTGAACAAGTGTTTCGCCATCGGCCCCGCCATCATGATGAAATTTGTTTGTTTGCTGACAAAGAAATACGAAATCCCCACGGATGTATCCCTGAATACGATTATGGTTGACGGTACCGGCATGTGTGGCGCCTGCCGAATCACCATCGGAGGAAAGACCAAATTTGTATGTGTGGACGGCCCTGAGTTCGACGGACATCAAGTGGACTTCGACGAGATGCTGAAGCGTATGGGCGCTTTTAAAAACATCGAACGCGAGGAGATGCACAAGCTGGAAGAACCTCAGACCTGCCAAGCTACCGGTGAAAACATGGAAGATGAGAAAAGCCGTAATGCTGCATGGCGTCAGGAGTTACGCAAATCCATGAAAGCCAAAGAACGGACTGCCATTCCACGCGTGGAGATGAACGAGCTCGATGCAGAATACCGCTCGCACAGCCGCAAGGAGGAAGTCAACCAAGGGTTAACGAAAGAACAAGCGCTGACAGAGGCCAAACGTTGCTTGGACTGCGCCAACCCCGGATGTACGGAAGGTTGTCCGGTAGGTATCGACATCCCCCGCTTCATCAAGAACATTGAGCGCGGTGAATTCCTCGAAGCAGCCAAGACACTGAAAGAAACCAGTGCACTGCCTGCCGTCTGCGGTCGCGTCTGTCCGCAGGAAAAGCAGTGTGAATCCAAATGTATACACCTGAAGATGAACGAGAAGCCGGTAGCTATCGGTTATCTGGAACGCTTTGCCGCCGATTACGAACGGGAGAGCGGGCAAATCTCCGTACCGGAAATCAAGGAAAAGAACGGCATCAAAGTTGCCGTCATTGGTTCGGGTCCCGCCGGTCTGTCGTTTGCCGGAGATATGGCAAAGTATGGCTATGACGTTACCGTTTTCGAAGCACTGCATGAGATTGGCGGTGTATTGAAATACGGCATTCCGGAGTTCCGCCTGCCCAACAAAGTGGTGGATGTGGAGATTGACAACCTTGCCAAAATGGGAGTGGAATTCGTCAAGGACTGCATTATCGGTAAGACGCTCAGCGTGGAACAACTGGAAGAGGAAGGATTCAAGGGCATATTCGTAGCTTCCGGAGCAGGACTGCCCAACTTTATGAATATCCCCGGCGAGAACTCCATCAATATCCTCTCGTCCAATGAATACCTGACCCGTGTCAATCTGATGGATGCCGCCAGTGAAGACTCCGATACTCCGGTTCCTTTCGGCAAATGCGTAGCCGTGATAGGTGGTGGAAATACAGCTATGGACTCCGTACGTACCGCACGCCGTCTCGGTGCAGAGCGTGCCATGATTATCTACCGTCGTTCGGAAGAAGAAATGCCGGCACGTATCGAGGAGGTGAAACATGCCAAGGAAGAAGGTGTAGAATTCCTGACCCTCCACAACCCAATCGAATACATTGCCGACGAACAAGGAAAAGTGAAACAAGTGGTGCTTCAGAAAATGGAACTGGGTGAACCGGATGCCAGCGGACGCCGCAGTCCCGTACCCATCCCCGGAGCCACGGAAACCATCGACATCGACCTTGCCATCGTCAGCGTAGGTGTATCTCCCAACCCGATTGTCCCAAGCTCCATCAAGGGATTGGAATTGGGCCGGAAGGGAACGATTGCCGTCAATGATAACATGCAGTCGTCCATCCCGACCATCTTTGCCGGAGGCGACATTGTCCGCGGAGGTGCCACCGTAATCCTTGCCATGGGAGACGGACGAAAGGCAGCAGCAGCGATGAATGAGCAGCTAAAAAAATAAGAATCTGTCATGAAAGGTGGAGACATACGAACTCCACCTTTTTTATTCTACTACAACCTCTCCCTCTACTTTCCCCTTCTAGCATACAATTTAAATATTTCAAGAATATGAAACGTATTTATCTATCCCTCCTTCCCTGTCTGGCTTCCCTATTGGCAAGCGCCCAAGAGCCCCTAAACGGGGATTCCCTTGCCTCAGACTTTCGGTATCTGGTAAAAGAACTGGCAGCAACCCATCCCGACCCTTACAGCGGCTTCGGAGGAAAAGTATTCTTCTACGAACAAGCTTTCCATCTGGAGAACGAGTTACGCCGGACTCCCGGTACGAAACAGACCTTTTTTGACAAGGTAAGCATTTTCCTATCCAATCTGCAAGACGGACATACCTACCTTTTACCTCCCACAGCCAATCAACAAGCAAATCAGCGTTACCTGGCACTGGAAGTACGCACCATCCCCGACGGCATTATACTTCAAGGAATCCCTGAAACGTACAAAGACTTGTTAGGTAGCCGTATCACAACCATCAACGGAGATTCTTTAGAAGAGGTACTGGCCCGCACTGCCGCTATCCAAGCCAGTGAAAACCTATATGACCGTTATGCCAATCTATGCAGGTCCATGCCTACGGAACATTTCTTGAGACAGCTTTTCCCTGAAATGAAAGACAACCTTCACCTCTCACTTCTTACTCCCGACGGCAAATCAAGAGGATTAACCCTTCCCTTATTGTCAAGGCAGGAAGTGCAAAACACACCCATGCAACACAATAACAGTTGGAAAGCTTATACAGACAAACAACTGGCCTATCAGTTCATAGACAACGACAAGCAAATAATGCTCATCAATATCAACAGTATCATGGCACGGGATAATTTTGAGTATATGCAAAAACAAGGGCTGAAAGATTTATACCGGCAAATAGGATTCTATTATCGGGATATCCTGAAACAAGAGATGCCCGCCGATACCCTGCTAGCCATTCGGCAACTCCCGTCCCTTTCCGAAGTTTTCGCCCATATGCTGAAAGAGATGAAGAAGGAAGCCTCCTCCACCCTCATCATAGATTTGCGCAACAATAGCGGTGGCTGGACTCCAATTGTCCTACCCACACTTTACCAACTGTTCGGCGACCACTTCCTGCAAACGGATATGGATATAGAATTCTATCGTATCATCTCTCCCCTCTACATGCAAAAACTACAGACAAACTTACAGGATTTCAACCAAGCATACGGAACAGACTATGCCTACGGTGACTACACTTTTAGTACGGACGAAGCAGACACCACAAACATAGAACAGCGACGGACCGACTTCATCAAGAACTGTATATCCAGTGTGCCGGAAGAACTGAGAAAGCAACAAGGAAAGGCGCTCTATACTCCGGAACACATTTACGTCATTACCAACGAACGTACCTTCAGTGCAGCTTTCCACTACACTTTCTATCTGTGGAAAATGGGTGCTACCCTTGTAGGAATACCCAGCGGACAAGCCCCCAATACCTACATGGAACAAACCTTATTCCGGCTACCCTATACCGGTATGCAAGGCTCTATCTCCAACTCCATACAAATATGCTTTCCGGGCAAAGACCGGTGTGCCCACACACTTTATCCAGACTTGATGCCCACCTATCAGGATTACCAAAGATATAATTTCGATGTCCAAACTGAGATTCTGTATTTACTCGACAAGATTAAATCGGCTCCTCATTCTCATACGAACCCTGCGGAGAAGAATCAGAAGTAAAACAAAGCCCCGTTTACAAATAAATTGCAAACAGGGCTTTATTTCCATATTTCAATATGGAGACTACTTCACCACCTTGTTCGTTGCCGGGTCGGGGAAAATCACCGTCGGCTTGAACGACTTGGCTTCTTCAAAGTCCATCAGCGCGTAGGACATGATAATAACGATGTCATCAGGTTGCACCTTGCGGGCTGCCGCACCGTTCAGGCAAATTTTGCCAGAGCCACGCTCGCCTTTAATAATGTAGGTTTCAAAACGTTCACCGTTATTATTGTCGGCGATATACACCTTCTCGCCGGCAATCATGTTGGCGGCATCCATCAAATCTTCATCAATCGTAATGCTTCCCATATAGTTCAGGTTCGCTTCCGTGACGCGGGCACAATGGATTTTCGACTTCAACACTTCAATCATCATATCTTTATAAATTACGAATTACTAATTATAAATTACAAGGCAGCAGGCTCTTTGTACTTGATATTATCAATCAGACGAACTTCCCCACAGAATACTGTGATGCAACCCACAGCATAAGAAGTTTCCTCCCAATCGGTAATCTTCTGTAAGGTATTGCCATCCACCAGCTCAAAGTATTCCAAACGCAATCCGGGGGCGGCTGCGATGGTGTCTTCCACAAACTTCTGTGTCTCAGCTACCGTATGTGAAGCTCCAAAGGTACGACTTTCAAATAAAGTCTGCGAAATTTTCAGTGCATTTTTACGTTCTTCGGCAGATAAACGGGCATTGCGACTGCTCAGAGCCAACCCGTCTTCCTCACGCACAATCGGACACCCTACAATTTCCAAAGGATATTTCATCTGGCGGACCATCTCGCGAATAATTGCCAGCTGCTGGAAATCTTTCTCGCCAAAGTAGGCACGATCCGGCTGCACAGCATCAAACAGTTTGCTCACAATCTGGCAGACACCGTTAAAATGTCCCGGACGGAATGCTCCTTCCATCACTGTGTCCAGCGGCGCATAGCTGAAACGGCGGGCATCCGGTTCCGGATACATCTCCTCCACTGAAGGTGCAAAGACAAATGCCGCTCCACACTCCTCCAGCAAACGGCAATCAGCCTCCGGCGTACGGGGATATTTCACTAAATCATTCTTGTCATTAAACTGGGTCGGATTTACAAAAACGCTTACTACGGCAGCGTCATTTTCTGCCACACAACGTTTCACCAATGAGGCATGACCGGCATGCAAAGCACCCATCGTAGGCACCAGACCTACCTTCTTTCCCTGGGCTCTCAAAGCCGAAAGTCCGGCCTGCAAGTCCTTGATAGTATGTACTATTTCCATTTTAATTGGTTATATAATAACTTGGTTGTTCGCAAAAGCGGTGCAAAATAAACCATTATTTAGCATATAAAGAAGAAATATCGCAAATTAATGCAAAACTCAGTACACTTTCCGGCAATTCCAAAAGCAGCTGTTTCACTGAATAACAAGCAGTTAACAATTCATAAGGAATTATAGACGGGCTCTGTTTGCTTTATTGCCCGATTTTTTTTATATCTTTGCAGAATAATTGAGAACATTGTTATTATGACAAAGGCGAACAAGGTTTTATTTATAACCCAAGAAATTACCCCTTACGTTTCAGAATCCGAAATGTCCCTCGTAGGCAGAAACCTACCTCAGGCTATTCAAGAAAAAGGCAGAGAAATCAGAACGTTTATGCCCAAATGGGGAAATATCAACGAACGCAGAAACCAGCTGCATGAAGTGATACGACTCTCCGGCATGAACCTCATCATTGACGATACCGATCACCCGCTCATCATCAAGGTTGCCTCTATCCAGTCTGCACGTATGCAAGTATACTTCATCGACAACGATGACTACTTCCAGAACCGCTTGCAGGTAACAGACGAAAATGGTGAAGAGTATGAAGACAATGATGCCCGTGCCATCTTCTATGCCCGCGGCGTACTGGAAACGGTGAAGAAACTGCGTTGGTGTCCCGACATCATCCACTGCCACGGCTGGATGACCGCTTTAGCGCCTCTGTACATCAAAAAAGCCTATAAAGACGAACCTTCCTTCAGAGATGCCAAAGTCATATTTTCCCTTTATGAAGATGACTTCAAACAACCTTTCCACGCAGACTTCTCTAACAAGCTATTGTTGAAAGGCATCGCCAAGAAAGATATTGCAGGATTGAAGGAACCCATTGACTACACAGCACTTTGCAAACTGGCTGCTGACTTCTCCGACGGCATTATCCAGCAAAGCGAACACGTCAATGAGGAAGTACTGAACTATGCCCGCGAATCCGGAAAACCGGTATTGGAATATCAATCTCCCGAGAACTTTGCTGAAGCCTGCAATGACTTCTACGACAAGGTATGGGAAACAGAACAAAAATAAAATCGATTTAGACAGTTAAAACTATGAAAGTAAGATACCTGGGAACATTGCTTTTGGCAGTCCTGACTTTCTTTGGATGCGATGACAACACCGGAACATTAGGTCTGGGTATGTTGCCCGATTCTGACGGCATGTCAGCGCATACTACTACTTTTAATGTAACAACACGTTCATTTGCCGTTGATTCTGTATTTGCCAAAACGAGTACCGGCTATATAGGCAAGTTTTCCGACCCGGAATTCGGTTATTACGAAACAAGTTTCCTTACGGAGCTGAACTGTACGGAAAACTTCTCCCTTCCGGAAGTGTATAAAGTGACCGAACGGGACAGTGAAGGAAATCCAATCAAGGCAACTGGTACAATGACTGCCGACTCGGTAGTTTCAGTGCAACTTGCAGTCTATTATTCCAGTTGGTTCGGCGACTCCCTGAATGCATGCCGGATGAGTATCTATGAATTGGACAAGAAGCTGGACAAAAATCGCTATACCAATATCAATCCGGAAGAGTACTACAACAAGTACGACCCCAAGTCCCTGCTCGGACGTAAGGCTTATTCAGCTTTCGATACGTCTGTTCCGGACTCTGTGAGATTTGAAAAGGACAATAACGGTTATTACACTTTCTATCCCAATGTGACGTTCCCATTGGACAAGAAAACTTTCGGCGAAGACAGAATATTGAAGGTTTATCGCGAGCATCCCGAATACTTTAAAGACGCCGCAACTTTCATAGACAAGATTTTCAAAGGAGTATATGTAAAGAGCGATTACGGAGATGGAACCATCCTCTATGTGGATTATGTGGCTTTAAATATGCAATTCCGTTTCCACCACGTAAATGATACTACCGGTGTAGCACTGAAGAAAAAAGATGGTACAGACTCTTTGTTCTATAGCATGCAGACTGTATTTGCCTCTACCAAAGAGGTTATCCAGGCAAACCAGTTCATGAATTCTGATTTGATAAAGGAAAAGGCTGCCGAACCCCAACACACTTATATCAAATCTCCTGCCGGTATCTTCACCGAAGCTATCATGCCATACGATTCAATATACAACAAACTGACCAATGACACCCTGAATGCCGTGAAGCTGACTTTCACGAATTACAATATAAACAGTGACTACGAATATAGCATGAGTGCTCCCAATGACGTGCTGTTGATACGTAAACAGGACTTGAAGAGCTTCTTTGAAGAGAACAAAGTCAGGGATAATATTACCTCATTTACAACCACCCACAATGCATTTGCTACTAATCAATATGTATTCAGCAACATAGCCCGTTTGGTTACCACTTGCATCAACGAAAAACAAGCTGCCAAGAAAGCCGCCAAAGACAAAGCCGGCAGTTCTTGGAATGAGACAGAGTGGGAGAAAACTTGGAACAAAGAAAATGAAGACTGGGATAAGGTATTGCTGATTCCGGTTTCCATTACCTATGACAACAGTACAAGTAGTAGCGGTAACAAAACCATGACCGGTATCCAAAACGACCTTAAGCCGGGATATGCCAAACTAAAAGGCGGCCCGAAAGAGAATGCAAAAGGTGAAGTGGAATCTCCGCTGAAAATAGAAGTTACATACACCAGTTTCAACAAGTAACTGACAGATATTCCATAAAAAAGCCTTCCACTCATTGTTGAGCGGAAGGCTTTTTTGATTGATGGGACAAGCTGCCGATATTATTCAGCAGCCTTTTTAGTTGTTTTCTTTGCGGCAGGCTTTTTGGCAGGAGCCTTGGTCTTTGCCGGTTTTTCTGCGGCAGATTTAGCTGTAGCCTTGCTCTCTTTCTTTTCTGCAGCCTTTATCTTCTCTAACTTGGCCTGTGCTTTCTCCAATTCCTTATGCAGTTCCTCTATCTCGGCACCTTGGTTCTGGATAGTGGTCAGCAATGCATTCAGCTCTTCATTATCTATATCCACCGGATAGAGAGAATCGACACGTTTGATAAAGTCACCAAGAATATTCATATAATTGGTAAAAGCATCAAAAGGAGATTCATAAATGCCACGGTTCAAACCGACACCGCTTTGCTTGGTAGTCATGAAACGGAAGTTGTTACTTGCCTGCAGATAATCCCAGTCTTGCTTGATACGGCGGTCATCACAGAGATGGACACGTTCGGCAACACTATACAGCTTGTTGAATGCTTCACGCTGCATCACATTACCCAGCCAACAGCTGGTATCTCTTTCTTCGTCCACCCAAGACATCGGGTATGGAACATCCAACTGGGAAACAGATTTCAGTTTGGTAACGATTTCCGTCGGTGTGGAGAAAGTAATCCCCTTTTCCTTGGCACAGTATGGAAGAGCCTTCAGGAATTCCAGAATATTGGAAGACAACGGCTGTGCCATACCCAGAGCAGAGAGTTCCATAAAGACATTGATAACCTGCTCTTCCTGCGGCAGAGCATCAATCCAGTTGATGTACTTGTCGGCAAACAAAGGATACTCGTTCCACTCGGAGTTGGAGAAGCGCAGGCTGATGTCGTCAGACAGCTTAAAGTCACGCAACAGTAACTTCAAGTTAGGATTCATAGAGCAATGGTATACATAGTGCGGACTCTTCCAACCCAGAACATGCTTGGCTCCTTCCGTCAGCATACCCTTGAATCCCAAAGCTGCCACCATCGCACCAATCTCGTCATTATAAATCAGACTGGAATTACGGAACACCTTCGGTGCCTTACCGAACATTTGCTTCATCTTAGCGCTCTGACGCATCACCTCTTCCTTGAAGCAATCCTCGTTGGCCAGAGAAGAAAGGCCATGGGAATAAGGCTCGGCAAGGAACTCACAGCAACCGGTATCATTCAGCTGGTGCAACAAGTCGATGACAGCCGGCGCATATATTTCCAACTGCTCCAGCGCAACCCCCGAAATGGAGAAAGCCACTTTAAACGCACCTCCGGAATTCTTCACCATTTCAATCAAGGTGTTCAATGCCGGGATATAAGAGCGTTCGGCTACATCATTGATACTGGTTTCATTGGCATAATCATCGTAGTAATAATGATCGGTACCTATATCAAAGAAACGGTAACGTTTCAGATGAATGATTTGATGTATTTCAAAATAAAGACAGATAGTTCTCATTTCTATTATTGTTTTTGTTATTTACCATAGTTTCTTAACACATCCTCGTAGAGGGCGCGGATTCTCAAACCTACTTTTTCCCACGTGATTCCATCCACTTCCTTCCTGCCTTCCTCCTGCAGATATTGGAAGAGAGCGGGATTAGTGCAGAGGGAATAAATGGCATCGGCCATTGCATGAATGTCCCAATAATCGGTCTTAATGACCTTATCAAGAATTTCACCGCATCCCGACTGCTTGGAAATGATGGAAGGAGTCCCACACTGCATGGCTTCCAGCGGAGCGATACCGAAAGGCTCGGAAACGGAAGGCATAACGAATACATCACTGTTCTTGTAAACCTCATATACCTGCTTTCCCTTCATGAAGCCCGGGAAGTGGAACCGGTCGGCGATGCCCCGCTCGGCTGCCAGATTAATCATGGCATCCATCATATCTCCCGAACCGGCCATAACAAAGCGGATGTTGCGGGCACGCTGCAATACCAGCGAAGCTGCTTCCACAAAGTATTCCGGTCCCTTCTGCATGGTGATACGGCCCAGGAATGTCACAATCTTCTCTTTGGAATGGTCGGGACGTGGAATGTCCTGGTATTCCTGCGAGAGAGGATAGACGGCATTGTGCATGGCAAACACCTTCTTGGGGTTCTGATGGTACTGCTCAATAACCGTGCGGCGGGTCAGTTCGGACACGCACATGATGCAGTCGGCATAATCCATACCGTTCTTCTCCATAGAATAGACGGTAGGATTGACTTTTCCACGTGAACGGTCAAAGTCAGTAGCATGGACATGGATGCAGAGCGGCTTTCCGCTCACCATCTTGGCATGCACTCCGGCGGGATACGTCAGCCAGTCGTGGGCATGAATAATATCAAATTCCTGCTGGCGAGCCACTACTCCGGCAATCACCGAGAAGTTGTTTATCTCTTCGTGCAGGTTGCCGGGATAACCGCCGGCAAAGTCCATGCAGCCTATGTCATTGACGTGCATATAAGAGAAATCCGAATAGATATGGTCACGAAAAGAATAATAATCTTCCGGCGTCATGTTGCGCGTCAGCCTCGACTTCAAATAATTGTAATCGACATCACGCCACACGATAGGCACCTGGTTCATGCCCACTATCCTCAAGAAGTCCTCTTCTTCGCCCGTCGGCTTGGGCATGCAGAAAGTAGTTTCCACATCACCCTGCAAACTTAATCCCTTAGTTATTCCATAAGAAGCAACCGCAAGACCACCATATATTTTGGGAGGAAATTCCCATCCAAACATTAAAACTTTCATCTTCGTTCCTCCTATTATAAATTATACTTAGACAATAACTTCAAGATACGCAGGATTTCCGCCGTATTCATGGCAAATGACACCGCCCCTCTTCCAACAAACGGAGGATTACCATCGAAGAGTTCGGGCAATGCGCCAATACAGTGGGAAGTCATTTCATCTTCCATACCGATGAGGTATCTCTCTACAAACGACACGCCACTCACTTTATAGATACGCAGATATGCTTCCATGTAGAAACCCATCAGCCACGGCCATGCCGTACCCTGATGATAGGCATAATCTCTTTGAATCTGAGGACCTACATAATTCGGATTGTATCCGCCACTCTTGGGGCTCAGTGTACGCAAGCCCTTCGGAGTCAACAGTTCTTTCGTCACAATATCAAGCACCTGTTTCTTCTGGGCCCTATCCAACGGAGAATAGTCAAAGGCAACGGTAAATATCATGTTGGGACGTACGCTCCAGTCCATCATATAACCATCCACATAGTCGAACAGATAGCCATACTCATTGCGGAAGACGTCTACGAAAGACTTTCCGGTGATTTCTGCCTGAGCGTCCAGTGTATCGGCAAGAATTTCATTGCCCCCCTCCCGAACCATATCGGCTACAAAACGCAGGGCATTGTACCACAGTGCATTCACTTCTACAATGTAGCCCGTACGTGGAATAACCGGGCGGCCATTGGCGGTAGAGTTCATCCAGGTAACCGCTTTCTCGGTGCCATTGGTATACAACAGTCCGTTTTCGTGCAGGAAGAGATTGTCATGCCTGCGTTCATGGATATAGTCAACAATCTCCTCGAGAAGATTACCGTACATCTGCCGGCAATTTTCACGCGAAGTCTCCTTGGCATACTGCTGTAAAGCCCAGACAGCCCACAGCAGCACATCCGGATGCTCCATCTCGTATATCTTATAGGAGGAAGGTTCTCCATTGATAAACTCACGGATAGCCTTTTCGGCTGTTTTCATCACGTCTTCAAATTCATCTTGCTCGCCTAAGGCCAAAGTAAGACCCGGCAGGGAGATGAACAAGTCACGGGCGCGACACTTGAACCAGGGATAGCCTGCAAGCACATAATGCTCCTCGCCCTGCTTGTTGTGGAACTGGTGCGCCGAGTTTTTCAGACAGTGGTAGAAACTGTCACGCGGAGTGCGGTCGGCCACCTCGGACTCAAAAGTCTGCTTCAGCTTGCGGGGAGAAATCTCGGAGATACCGGCGGAGAAGACAACGCTTTCCCCTTTCTTTATATCCACTTCAAAATATCCCGGCACATAAAGGTCTTCGTTGAAGTCATATCCGCGTTCCTGTTCTTTGGGATACTCGATACCACGATACCAGTCAGGCTGGAAGTGGAACTCATTCTTTTTGTTGAGCTGCATGAACAACTCCGGATAACCGGGATACATGCAGGTTTTAATGCCATTCTCTACCAACTGGTAGTCGCGGCTTGCCTGCGCATTTTCGTGCGTGTACTCGCGCACACTGCGGAATGCCAGGAAAGGGCGGAAACGAAGTGTGGTTGCCGAATGGGCATCGACCAAGGTATAACGAATCAGAATCCGATTTTCATGGTGTACGAAAATCTTTTCCTTACGAAGGATGACGCCTCCTACACGATAGGTAGTTGTGGGGATATTTTCACAGTCAAACTCTCGGATATACTTGTGCCCGTTAGGACTGAAGTGGTTTCCTTGATACTTATGCAACCCCAGGTTGAACTCCGCACCGTGCTGAATTACAGTTTCATCCAAAGAAGACAGCAGCACATGGTTTTCATCATCGAGGTTGGGGACCGGTATCACCAACAGACCGTGATATTTGCGTGTGTTACAATCTACAATTGTTGTACAATGATAGGCTCCCGACCTATTCGTCCGCAATATCTCCCTTGGCAAAGATTCTTGCAGATTAATCATCAGGGTCTTGTCAAATCGTAAATAACTCATAGTTGTGCATTATTTAAAGGTTAATTATTTCGGTATATGCGCTACAAGCCATGTAGCGATGCCCAAAAATACGAATTAAAGCTTATAGGCAAAATAAAAAGTCAGTTTTTTTTCGGTTTTCGTCAAATATTCCGTAGTATTGTACAAAAATAGCAATCACTGTACGAAATATGAAGCATGATATACGCAGAATGGCATTGGCGGCGGTTATACCCCTATTCCTGCTATTCATTTTATACATTTTAAAGTTTTTGGAGACAGGCATGGATTGGAACTTCACACGACTGGGAGTATATCCGATGGAACAGCGGGGCGTGTTCGGAATTTTCGCACATCCACTGGTACACAGCAGTTTCAAGCATCTGTTCGCCAATACGATTCCACTCTTTTTCCTGATGTGGTGTCTGTTCTATTTCTACCGGCATATAGCCCCCTACATCTTCTTTGCCATTTGGATAGGATGCGGTGCGCTTACCTTTCTTATAGGGAAACCGGGATGGCATATCGGAGCCAGCGGCATCATATACGGACTGGCTTTTTTTCTGTTCTTCAGCGGCATTCTGCGCAAACATGTACCGCTTATCGCCATTTCACTGTTGATAACGTTCCTATATGGCGGCCTGGTATGGAATATGTTCCCACAATTTGCCAAAGCCACCACTTCCTGGGAAGGACACCTTAGCGGAGCCATAGCAGGCACGCTATGCGCCATAGGCTTTATGGAATACGGTCCCCAACGGCCCGATCCGTTTGCCGGAGAGGAAGACGAAGAGGAAGACGAAGATGAGGAAAACAATGAGGATGAGGACGATAAGAAGGAAGAGGAGAAGGATGAGGATTCGTCTACAAGGATTGAATAGCACGTTTAAGAAACAATAAAAAAAACAAAAAGAGGGGCAAAGAGTTTACAGTACACCTTGATAATATCTACTTTTGTTTCAAAACAAGAAGAAAAAGCATTATGAATACAATGTTTGATACATTACTGCAACTGCCACTCTTTCAAGGACTCGCACAAGAAGACTTTACCAATATCCTGGGGAAAGTCAAGCTGAGCTTTACAAAGCATAAAGCCGGCGAAGTCATCGTGAAAGCCGGTGACACATGCAGTCAACTGATATTCGTATTGAAAGGTGAAATCTCCTCATGTACTTCATCTGCGAATACATCATACAGCTTCACGGAATATTTTCAGGCACCTTATGTCATCGAGCCACAATCTCTGTTCGGGATGAGCACCTCCTACGTCTCGGCCTATACCGCCCAAACCGAGACCCACACAGTGAGCATCAGCAAGGCTTTCGTCATGAGCGAATTGTTCAAATATGACATATTCCGCCTGAATTACATGAATATCATCAGCAACCGCGCCCAAAGCCTAAACAGCCGTCTTTGGGCAGAAAGCACCGACAACCTTGAGAAACGTATCGGCAACTTTATCCTGACACATATCGAACGTCCGTCAGGCAGGAAAATACTGAAAATAAAAATGGAAGAATTGGCTCAGGTGGTCAATGATACCCGTATGGGAGTATCAAGAGCGTTGAACAGCATGCAGGAGAAAGGCCTGCTCGAACTGCACAGAGGCGAGATGATGATTCCCGACGCAGAAAAGCTCTTATAGGCCACCTGAACCGAGATTTCCTACAACACCTTGTCTATCGCTTTCTTTATCAAGGCTTCCATCACTTTATACCCTTCTAGAGTGGGGTGTACCCCATCCCGGGTATACGAGGAGTTCAGAGCCTTATTGTCGCCTTCCACCATCTCACTGTAATAGTCGACATAAGGAATCTTGTTTTCCTGGGCATACTTCCGGATTCTGGCATTCAGCTGCATTATCTTTTGCGGAGCATCCTTCACCGAAGGATTCCAGCCAAAGGCAGCGGCAGGCAACACAGACGTCAAAATCACCTTTATCTTATTGGCCCGTGCCAGCTCTACCATAGACACTATATTTCCAAAAGTGTATTCTTCATTATAAGCGCCTGCATTTTCCGCAATGTCATTGGTACCTGCATTTATCACGACCAGCGCCGGAGCAAGCTTGATGACATCTTCGCGAAAACGGAGCAGGAAATGGGAAGAAGTCTGCCCGCCTATACCACGGCCCACATAACCGTTGTCTTCAAAGAAAGCGGCATCGTTTGCCACCCATCCTTCCGTGATGGAGTTGCCCATAAAAACCACCCGGTCCTTCTGTTTTCCCTTCCGTACCAGTTCCTTGTTTGCCTCTGCATAGCGTTTCAAATTTCCCCAGTCCTGCTTCTGTGCGTCAGAGGCTACCCAGGGGATGCACAAAAAGACAGCAATCATACATAAAAGTTTCATTGTTCTATTCTTTGTTGTTTTGTTATAAAAAAAACAGCCCCACCGTTTTTAAGGTGAGGCTATCATTATCATTGGTCAATCTCACTCCCACTCGATAGTCGCATTGGGTTTCGGAGACATATCATAACAAACGCGATTGACGGTTTTCACTTCCTTGAGAATACGGTCGGTAATCTTCATTAGGATGGGCCAATCCACCGGCTCAATGGTAGCGGTCATGGCATCCACTGTGTTGACGGCACGGATAATGACGGGCCAGTCGAACGAACGTGCATTGTCGCGTACACCCACAGATTTGAAATCGGGCACCACAGTGAAATACTGCCATACCTTCTTATCCAGGCCTGCCAGTTGGAATTCCTCACGCAGAATGGCATCCGACTCGCGTACAGCCTCCAAGCGGTCACGGGTAATGGCTCCCAGACAACGTACTCCCAATCCGGGACCGGGGAACGGCTGACGGTAAACCATCTCGTACGGCAATCCAAGCTCTACACCGCATGCACGTACTTCGTCCTTGAACAGCTGGCGCAACGGCTCCACCAATTCAAACTGCAAATCCTCGGGCAGACCGCCTACGTTGTGATGAGACTTCACCATCTTGGCTGTTTTTGTGCCACTCTCTACAATATCGGGATAGATGGTACCTTGTCCCAGGAAGTCGATACCGTCCAGCTTGCGGGCTTCTTCCTCAAAGACACGGATAAACTCTCCGCCGATAATCTTGCGCTTTTCTTCCGGGTCAGCCACGTTTTCCAGCTTGGAGAGGAAACGGTCTGTAGCATCCACGTATATCAAGTTAGCTTTCAGCTCCTTGCCAAAGATTTCCACCACGGCTTCCGATTCGCCCTTACGCATCAGTCCGTGGTTCACGTGTACGCAAACCAGCTTGTCTCCGATGGCTTTCAGCAGCAAAGCGGCCACCACGGAGCTATCCACACCACCGGACAGTGCCAGCAGCACCTTACGGTCGCCCACCTGACGACGTATCAACTCCACCTGGTCGTTGACGAAATTCGTCATGTTCCAATTCGCCTCAGCCTTGCAAGTATCGAATACGAAAGATTTCACAGCCTCCTTGATGGCTTCCACATCATCCGTAAACTGCGGCAGCTTCACTTCGCACAGCGCCTTGTCGTGTCCGGCAGCCATTACGGGGAATCCCGCTTCGTAAATCTCGGGCAACACGTCGATGGACACCCCGTCAACCACATTGTTGGGGCCGCCGTTGATGATGATGCCTTTCACATTCGGCAAGGCCTTCAGTTCGGCGGCAGTAATGTCGTGCGGGTAGATTTCGCTATATACTCCCAACGCACGAATCGCCCGGGCAAGCACTGTGTTCTCATGGCTTCCCAAATCCAGAATCACAATCATATCCTGCTTCATTCTTCTATATTGTTTTTAAGTTAATAATTTCAGTCGGTCTTATTCCCATTCTATTGTGCTGGGTGGTTTTGAAGAGATGTCATAGGTCACGCGGTTCACACCTTTCACCTTATTTATAATGTCGTTGGACACCTTACCCAGGAATTCGTAGGGCAGATGCGCCCAGTCGGCTGTCATGGCATCGGTGGAAGTAACGGCACGCAAGGCCACTGCACGTTCATAGGTGCGTTCGTCACCCATCACGCCCACACTCTGTACGGGCAGAAGAATGACGCCCGCCTGCCAGACCTGATGGTAGAGCGATGTCTCGTTGCCGTCGGCATCCTGCACTTTCCAGTCACGCAAGCCCTGAATGAAAATATCGTCGGCTTCCTGCAAAGTATGCACCTTCTCCGGTGTTATATCCCCCAGGATGCGGACAGCCAGTCCCGGACCGGGGAAAGGATGACGGGTAATCAAATGTTCGGGCATTCCCAATTCGCGTCCCACGCGGCGTACTTCGTCCTTGAACAGCCACTGCAACGGTTCGCACAGACGGAGGTTCATCTCCTCGGGCAGACCGCCCACGTTGTGATGGCTCTTGATGGTCTTGCCCGTAATGTTCAGGCTCTCGATGCGGTCGGGATAAATGGTGCCTTGTGCCAACCAACGGGCATCGGTTATCTTGTGCGCTTCGGCATCGAAGACCTCGATAAAATCGCGGCCGATGATTTTACGCTTTTGCTCAGGCTCGGTCACTCCCTCCAAATCCTTGAAGAACTTCTCGCTGGCATCCACGCCAATCACGTTCAGTCCCAGGCATTCGTAGTCGTGCATCACATTCTTGAACTCATTCTTGCGAAGCAGTCCGTGGTCCACAAAGATACAGGTCAAGTTCTTGCCGATGGCACGATGCAGCAACACGGCGGCTACCGAAGAATCCACACCGCCACTCAGTCCCAGGATAACTCGGTCGTTGCCAAGCTGCTCCTTCAGTTCGGCCACAGTAGTATCTACAAACGATGCGGCGCTCCAGCTCTGGCTGCAACCGCATACGTCCACCACGAAGTTGCGCAGCATCTGCGTACCGTCCTCGCTATGAAATACTTCCGGATGGAACTGCACTCCCCACATCTCCTCGCCGGACACCTGGTAAGCGGCAATCGCTACCTTGTCCGTAGAAGCTATAATCTTGAAGTTGTCGGGAATGGCTGTAATCGTGTCTCCATGGCTCATCCATACTTGGGTATTCTTCCTTACCCCTTTGAAAAGGACATTCTCCGAATCGAAAGAATCGAGATGGGCACGTCCGTACTCGCGGGTTCCTGCCGGCTCCACCCGTCCACCGTTGCTGTAGGAGATAAACTGCGCACCGTAGCAGATACCCAGAATGGGGTATTTCCCACGAATCCCGCTCAAATCTACCTTGAATGCACTCTTATCATAAACAGAAAAGGGGCTACCCGAAAGGATAACTCCTTTTACACTCTCATCTCCGTGTGGAAATTTGTTGTAAGGTACAATCTCGCAATAGACATTCAGTTCGCGCAGCCGGCGGCCGATGAGCTGCGTGGTTTGCGAACCGAAATCAAGAATAATAATCTTCTCTTGCATATAAATCCGTATAGACTTTAATAAATGATTTGCAAAAGTAGAAAAAGTAAAGGAATTATCAGGGATAATGTGACAGAAAAACGTTTTTTTTCAAAAAACAGCTTTAAACTCAGGCTAGAACTATCCACAAGGATACTAAAAGCTATTCTTACCACAACCGTGCTGTTTTCTTACCACAGCTATGCAACTTGCTTACCACAGCAATGTTATTTTCTTACTACGGCTGTGGTAAGATTACTGCTTAGTATAAAAAGGGACAGTTTCCGGCGGTACCGGGGAGAGTTAAATGCATTAGGGAATGTATCAAAAGCCATGAACGCTTTCATCATGTTATAATATTAGGCGCGGAATTCTAAGACCTACGCAAGTTTCCTGTGCAAAAACTTGTGTAGGTCTTAGAATTCCGCGCCTAAAAAAAGCGTCAAGAGGGTTTTGACATCCCTATGAAGTTCCGCTTCGATATTACTTTTCTTTCAGCAAATCACGGATTTCGGTCAGCAGCACCTCTTCCTTGCTCGGGGCAGGGGGAGCCGGAGGAGCGGCAGGCGCCTCTTCTTTCTTCTTTTCAGTCAGCTTGGTCAACAACTTTATGAACATGAAGATAGAGAATGCTATAATCAGGAAGTCGAAGGTGACCTGCAAGAAATTACCGTAATTCAGGGTCACGGCAGCAATTTCTTTTCCGTCCACCATTTCGGCAGGTTTCAGCACCCACTTCAAGTCTGTAAAGTTGACACCGCCCACCAGCAGCCCGATAGGAGGCATAATCACATCTGCCACAATGGAGGAGACGATTTTTCCGAATGCCCCACCGATAATCACACCGACGGCCATGTCTATCACATTGCCCTTCATGGCAAAAGCCTTAAATTCCTGTAAAAATGAACTTTTTCCCATCTTTTCAATTATTTAATTATGATTTTGGTTACGAATATAAAAACATTTTCTTACTTTTGCACCGCAAATCAGAAAGAATTGCAATTAGTAAGCGAAAGTTTATTTTTAAACATTATAAAACCCTTAAAAGTTTAAACAAAATGATTAAAGTAGGTATTAATGGATTCGGACGTATCGGACGTTTCGTATTCCGCGCTGCAATGAAGAGAAACGATATTCAGATCGTAGGTATCAACGACCTTTGCCCGGTAGATTACTTGGCTTACATGCTGAAGTATGACACTATGCACGGCCAGTTCGACGGTACTATCGAGGCTGACGTTGAGAAGAACGAGCTTATCGTAAACGGCAACCACATCCGCGTTACAGCAGAGAAAGACGCTGCAAACCTGAAGTGGGACGAAATCGGCGCAGAATACGTAGTTGAGTCTACAGGCCTTTACCTGACTATGGACCGTGCAGAGAAGCACCTCCAGGCAGGCGCTAAATATGTTGTACTGTCTGCTCCTTCAAAGAAGGGCGAGGACGGCCGCCAGGCTGACATGTTCGTATGCGGTGTAAACACTGACACATACGCAGGCCAGAAGATTGTTTCTAACGCATCTTGCACAACCAACTGCTTGGCTCCTATCGCAAAGGTGTTGAACGACAAGTTCGGCATCGAGAACGGCCTTATGACAACCGTTCACTCTACAACCGCTACACAGCGCACCGTTGACGGCCCGTCTCTGAAGGACTGGCGTGGTGGCCGTGCCGCTTCTGGCAACATCATCCCGTCTTCTACTGGTGCTGCAAAGGCTGTAGGCAAGGTTATCCCCGAACTGAACGGCAAGCTGACAGGTATCTCTATGCGCGTTCCTACTCTGGACGTATCAGTAGTTGACCTGACTGTAAACCTGAAGAACGCTGCAACGAAGGAAGACATCTGCAAGGCAATGAAGGAAGCTTCTGAGGGCGAACTGAAGGGCATTCTGGGTTACACTGAGGACAAGGTTGTTTCTTCTGACTTCCTCGGCTGCCCGCTGACATCTATCTTCGACGCTGACGCAGGCGTTTACCTGACAGACAAGTTCGTTAAGGTTGTATCTTGGTATGACAACGAGATTGGTTACTCTCACAAGGTAATCGACCTCATCAAGATTATGAAGAAGCACAACGGCTAATCAATAGAAATGCCGATTGTATAAAATAAACCGTAGGGCAAATGTCCTGCGGTTTATTTTTTTTGTATATATTTGCTGATATAGGCTTCATCTCGGAAATTAAAATAAAAGTTCGTTTCACTCGCTTTTATTTTGTATTTCACTCTATTTGGATAAATTTCTCACGCTCATAAAAGCAAAAGTGTTTCCCTTTTATTTCGCTTAATCGAAATTTTGCACTATATTTGCAATGTGAAACGCCGCGCAAGCGGTGTGTACAGAATGTTGGCAATGAGCAATATGGTGACAATACTCGGCCCTACGGCCACGGGCAAGACGGCATTGGCCGCGGCGTTTGCCGCTTCGGTTGGCGGTGAAATCATAAGTGCCGACAGCCGCCAGGTGTACCGCCGTATGGACATTGGCACTGGAAAGGATCTTGCCGACTATGACGTAGGCGGCGTACATGTGCCTTATCACCTTATCGACATTACCGAGCCTGGCACGAAGTACAACGTGTTCGAGTATCAGCGCGACTTTGTCGCGGCTTACGCCGACATCATAGGGCGTGGCCGTCTGCCGGTGATGTGCGGCGGCACGGGGCTTTACATTGAGGCTGTACTGAAAGGTTACAGGTTGCAGCCTGTGCCAGAGAACAAGGAACTGCGTAGCAGACTGGAAGGCAAGACACTTACCGAACTGGCCGACATTCTCGCAAGACTGAAGGCGGAGAACGGCGCGGTAATGCACAACAAGACTGATGTGGACACGGCAAAGCGTGCCATACGGGCTATCGAGATAGAGACTTATTATAAGGAGCACGCCTTGCCAGAAGAGCGAAGCTTCCCGGAAGTTAGCTCTATAATAATAGGTATGGCCATCGACCGCGACGAGCGCAGGCGCAGGATAAGCGCACGCCTGCGGCAAAGACTTGACGAGGGGATGGTTGACGAAGTGAGAGGCTTGCTCGCCGAGGGCATAGACCCTGAAGACTTGACATATTATGGCCTTGAATATAAGTTTGTGACGGAGTATGTTACAGGCAAGACGTCATATGAGGACATGTTCCGCTTGCTGGAAATAGCCATCCATCAGTTTGCCAAGCGGCAGATGACGTGGTTCAGAGGCATGGAACGGCGTGGCTTCAAAATCAACTGGATTGACGCGATGCTGCCAATGGCAGAAAAGGTAAAGCTCGTAAAAGATATTTATAAGAGTGCAAGTGGCGAATGAACGGGTGGTTAGTAAGCCCGTGCCTTGCAGCTCGTTACTAAAAGATGAATATATGACAAACACTCGTTGGGGAATACTGTATTGCCCGAAGCATGGCGCGACAGGCGCTAAAAAGCGGTGGGGCAAGATAGAAAGCTGCCTGCGTGACAACGGAATAGACTTTGATTTCGTGCAGAGCGAGAGGCAGGAAGGTGTGGTGCGGCTTGTCAATATGTTCATAGACAATGGTTATAAGACCATTGTGATAGTGGGAGGCGACTCCGCGCTGAACGATGCCGTCAATTGCCTCATGTCGGCAAGCAAGGATGTGCGTGAGTCCATTGCGCTCGGCCTGATACCCAATGGGGTGATGAATGACTTTGCGCATTATTGGGGTTTCAAGGAGAACGAGCTTGAACAGACCGTAAAATGGCTTAAGGAACGCCGCATAAGGAAAATCGACTTGGGGTGTATCAGGTACGTAAACGCCAAGGGTGAGAAGTGCCACAGGTATTTCCACAACTGTGTGAACATTGGTCTTATTTCTGCCATAATGAATCTGCGCAGGCAGACTCGCCGCGTGCTTGGGTCAAGAACATTGTCGTTTATCGGTTCTTTGGCTCTGATGGTATTCCAAAGGCTTGACTACAAGATGTCTTTAAAAATAAATTCTGACGTCATTGACCGCAAGGTCATGACCGTTTGTGTAGGCAATGCTTCCGGTTACGGGCAGACGCCGAACGCCGTGCCTTACAACGGCCTGCTTGACGTCTCCGTAGTATATCATCCTGAAATGACGCAGCTGTTCGAGGGCTTTTACCTTCTTTTTACCGGCAAATTTCTCAATCACCATAGTGTACATCCGTACCGTACAGGCGAAGTGATTGTGAATGAGGCTGTAAGGGCGCTTGTCAGTGTGGACGGAAGGATGATGAAGACACCCGTAGGCCCATATAAAATAATGGTGGAACAAGAAGTAATCAATTTCATCATACCGGCGTAATGCCGGTTGCTTTTGCCTGTACAAGTTGGTTGTGCTGGTATTTTTTCTACTATTTCTTTGCCTAAACAGGTGCAAGACGAAAAAAACACATATTTTTTTTGTCATAAAAAATAATTTGATTACCTTTGAAAGGTCTTTTGGCGTACAAAGTTCGTGTGTACGTCAATGTGACCTTGATATTTGAAAAACTTTAAATCTTCTAAATTATACCATGAGTTATCTTAAATTTGAAAAGGCTCTGATGACAAACTTGGAGGAATCGCTTTCAAGGGAGTTGTTGCGTACAAACCGTTCGGGGGCTTATTCTTGCTCGACAATCGTGGATTGCAATACCAGCAAATACCACGGCCTGCTTGTTGTGCCCGTTCCTGGTATGGACGAAGACAACCATGTGTTGCTTTCCTCTTTGGATGTCACGGTAGTCCAGCACGGCGCGGAGTTCAACCTTGGCCTGCACAAGTACCAGGGCAACAATTACAGCCCCAAAGGCCACAAGTACATCCGCGAATTTAACTGTGATAAGGTGCCTACAACGGTTTACCGCGTAGGGGGCGTGTTGCTTAAAAAGGAAGTTGTATTCCAGCATTACGAGAACCGCATCCTTATACGCTACACGCTGATGGATGCACACAGCGAGACAATCTTGAGATTTAAGCCGTTCCTTGCATTCAGAAGCGTACGGCAAGTAACGCATGAGAATGCCACTGCGAGCCGTGAGTACCATTTGGTAGACAACGGCATCAAGACATGTATGTATGCCGGTTATCCTGATTTGTACATGCAGTTCAGCAAGGCAAACGAGTTTGTTTTCATGCCTGACTGGTACAGGGGTATAGAGTACCCCAAGGAACAGGAATACGGCTATGCGTCAAATGAGGACTTGTATGTTCCCGGATATTTCGAGATGCACATCAAGAAAGGTGAGAGCATCGTGTTTGCCGCTTCTACCTCGGACATCAAGACGAGTACGCTGAAGCATCTTTTTGACAAGGAAGTAGAAGACCGTGCTCCGCGTGACAACTTCTTCCATTGCCTTGTCAACGCCGCGCACCAGTTCCATAACAGGACGAGCAGGGACGAGCGTTATATCCTTGCCGGTTATCCTTGGTTCAAGTGCCGTGCGCGCGATACTTTCATTTCGCTCCCGGGCTTGACATTGGCTATTGACGAGCAAGATTATTTCGAACTTGTGATGAAGACGGCCGAAAGAGGTGCACGCGAGTTTATGAAAGGCGAGCCGCTGACGGTGAAAATCACGGAGATGGACCAGCCTGATGTATTCCTCTGGGCTATTTGGGCGATACAGCAATACGCCAAGGCTGCCGGCGATGACAAGTGTTTGAGTATGTATGGCGAGTTTGTCAAAGACATACTTTGCTACATAATCGACGGAAAACATCCCAATCTGAGGCTCGATGCCAATGGCTTGGTTTACACGGATGGGCACGACAAGCCTGTAACTTGGATGAACTCAACTGTAAACGGACGGCCGGTAGTTCCAAGAACCGGATATATTGTTGAATTTAATGCCCTATGGTACAATGCCTTGAAGTTTGGAGCTAAGTTGGCGGCATTGAAGGAAGACAATGCTAAGGCCGATGATTGGGAGAAGCGTGCAGAGCTTTGCAAGCAGTCGTTTGTAGCCACATTCCTCAATGATTACGGTTATCTGTTCGACTATGTTGACGGCAGCATGATGGACTGGAGCGTAAGGCCGAACATGATTTTCCCCGTTGCTTTCGACTATTCGCCGTTGTCACAAGACCAGAAGAAGGGCGTGCTTGACGTTTGTACGCGCGAGTTGCTTACTCCTAAGGGACTTCGTTCCCTCTCTCCGAAGAGCGGAGGATATAATCCTATGTACGTAGGTCCGCAGCGTGATTACGCTTACCATCAGGGTACGGCATGGCCGTGGCTTGGAGGTTTCTATATGGAAGCCTGCCTGAAGCTTTACAAGCGTACGCGTTTGAGCTTCATTGAGCGCCAGATGGTAGGGTATGAAGACGAGATGCTGATAAACTGTCTCGGCACTATACCGGAATTGTCAGATGGCAATCCTCCGTTCCGCGCACGCGGTGCAATCTCTTTTGCGATGAATGTCGCCGAGATATTGAGAACCTTGAATTTACTTGAAAAATATTCTTATGTTAAATAAAGGAGGAGCTATATGAAAGTTTTAATGTTTGGTTGGGAGTTTCCTCCTCACATTCTCGGTGGACTTGGTACCGCCAGTTACGGCATAACAAAAGGCCTTTCGGAGCAGAGCGACATGGAAATTACTTTTTGTCTTCCGAGACCATGGGGCGACGAAGACAAGAGTTTTATGAACGTGATAGCGATGAACGAAGTGCCAATCGTTTACCGTGACGTAAGTTACGATTATCTGAAAGGACGTCTTGGTAACATGACGACGCCTGAAACCTATTACAGTATGCGCGACCACATTTATGCCGACTTCAACTATATGTTGGTGAACGACTTGGGGTGCATCGAGTTTTCAGGTAAATACCTTGACAACCAGCTGCATAGTGAAATCAATAATTATTCAATCGTTGCAGGCGTTGTAGCCCGTCAGCAGGAGTTTGACATTATCCATGCACACGACTGGTTGACTTATCCGGCCGGCATACATGCCAAGAAAATAAGCGGCAAACCGTTGTGCATACATGTACATGCAACAGACTTTGACCGTAGCCGTGGCAATGTCAACCCCACTGTTTATGCAATAGAAAAGGACGGAATGGACAACGCCGACTGCATAATGTGCGTCAGCGAGCTTACGCGTCAGACGGTAATCAATCATTATTATCAAGACCCGCGCAAGTGCTTTACGGTGCACAATGCTGTTTATCCGCTGCGCCAGGAATTGCAGGACATACCCCGTCCAGACCACACCAATAAGGAAAAAGTTGTCACGTTCCTTGGCCGCATAACGATGCAGAAAGGCCCGGAATATTTTGTCGAGGCGGCAAACATGGTGCTTCACCGTACGCGTAATGTGCGTTTCTGCATGGCAGGAAGTGGCGACATGATGGATGCGATGATTTATCTTGCCGCAGAGCGTGGCATTGCTGACCGTTTCCATTTCCCCGGCTTCATGAGGGGCAAGCAAGTGTATGAATGCTTGAAAGACTCTGATGTGTACGTGATGCCGTCTGTGAGCGAGCCGTTCGGTATTTCTCCGCTTGAGGCAATGCAGTGCGGTACGCCGTCAATCATTTCAAAGCAGAGTGGTTGCGCCGAGATATTGACAAACTGTATAAAGGTTGATTATTGGGACATTCACGCTTTGGCTGACGCAATTTATTCAATATGCCACAATGACAGCCTGTTCAACTATCTGCAATCTGAGGGCAAGAATGAAGTAGACCAGATTACATGGGAGAAGGTCGGATTGTGGATACGTGAACTTTATGAGCGCACGCTCGGACTTAGGGACTAATTAACTTTAAATCGATAAATTAACCAAATAAGGAAAACAGCAATGAAAACAATATGCTTATATTTTGAGATTCACCAGATAATACATCTCAAACGCTATCGTTTCTTTGATATAGGTACTGACCATTATTATTATGACGATTATGAAAACGAGCGTAGCATAAGCGACATCGCCGAACGTTCGTACATGCCGGCATTGGACACGTTCCTTGAAATGATAAAGAGCAATGGCAAATATTTCAAGGTGGCGTTCTCCATTTCAGGTGTAGGTCTGGAGCAATTGGAAATGCACGCTCCGCAAGTTATAACCAAGCTTCAGGAACTTAACGATACTGGATGCGTTGAGTTTTTGGCAGAGCCGTATTCACACGGTCTGTCTTCGCTTGTCAATGAAGAGGCTTTTGCAGCCGATGTAAAGAAGCAGGCGGCCAAGATGCAGGAGTATTTTGGAAAGAAACCTACCGTATTAAGAAACTCCTCGCTCATATATAGTGACGATATTGGAGGCCAGGCTGCGGCAATGGGCTTCAAGGGCATGTTGACCGAGGGTGCAAAACATGTGCTTGGATGGAAGTCGCCGCATTACGTCTACAATTGCGCGATAGCTCCCAATCTCAAGTTATTGCTTCGCGATGTTGACCTTAGCGACGATATCAGCCTGCGCTTCAATAACAGCGAATGGGAAGGATATCCTTTGTTTGCCGACAATTACATTAACCGAATTGCGTCATTGCCTGATAATGAGCAGGTTATAAATATCTTTATGGAATTGTCTGCCTTGGGTATAGCGCAGCCTCTGTCGTCAAACATCCTTGACTTCATAAAGGCTCTGCCGATGTATGCAAAGGAAAAGGGCATCACATTCTCAACCCCGACAGAGATTTGTTTGAAGATGAATAGTGTGGGCAACCTTGATGTGCCCGATACATTGTCATGGGTAGACGAGGAGCGCGACGTAAGTTGCTGGTTGGGCAACCCGATGCAGCGTGAAGCTTTTAACAAGCTTTACAGCGTGGCTGACCGAGTACGTATTGCCAACGACCCGAGGATTAACCAAGATTGGGACTATTTGCAGGCAAGTAACAACTTCCGCTTCATGACCACCAAACCGTCAAACGTAGGTCTTGACCGTGGTATTTACAGTTCGCCGTTTGATGCGTTCACAAACTACATGAACATTCTTGGCGACTTCATCAACCGAGTAAATTCCTTGTATCCGGAGGAAATCGACAACGACGAACTCAACTCTCTGCTTACAACCATAAAGAACCAAGGCGATGAAATCGAAATGAAGGACAAGGAGATTGTACGCCTTAAAGCCAAGGTTGAGAAGATGCAGGCTGCCGAAACCAAACTGAAGGCTAAGGTTGAGAAGGCCAAGACAACGACAAAGAAGCCTGCCGCTAAGGTCGCTGCTGCTAAAACTACTGAAAGTGAAGCGGCAAAGTAAGGTTTTTTGTTACGGCTTTTATGTGAAGAAGTGACAAACTTCTTCATGGAAACGGCGTATAAATGACAAATCCCCATCTCTTTGAGGTGGGGATTTTTATTGTTTCTTTGCCGAAAAGACGTTATTTTACTATTTTTATTGTAGTACCAGATGGATTAAAAGCGAAAAAGGCTTACCTTTGCAGGTAAAAGACATTATACTGTTAAAGGCCATGGAGCATTGGGCGTTGTCACTGTATTTTGCCTGTAAAATATTTAAGGTAATTATGTACTTCCATAATAAATTCAGAATAACAAAGAACAGGTATTTGACTGGTTTCTCCATTATTGTATTGGTATTGGCTTTCATAAGGCTTGTTTTTCCGTCAGTGGCTGAAGACAAGACCATGGCAGACAGCTTTGTAGCAGATAGCGTAGCGGTGGCAAATAAAACGGAAGTAAAAAGCGAGGAACCTGCATTGAATGCCGTTGAATGGCAGTCAGAGTTTTCGCCGTTATTTCCTTTGACTTCGTTTTTCGATAGTAAGGGCGGTGTGAAAAAACATCGCATAAACAGCGTGCCGGGTTTCAGCCGCACTTTTCCTGACAATAACGACGTGCAGCTTGTTGCCGCCAATGCGCACGGAGTGAAGCCCGTTGAGGACCGTGAGGAGGCGGAACGTCGCAAGAAAGACCTTGTTTTTGTAGGTGCGAGTCCGTATTTTCATGTTGACCCGTTAAGCAGCAGCATACCGTATCTTGTTCCGCGTGCCGCCGTATTGCTTAACGACATAGGCCGTGCGTATTACGACAGCTTGCAGATAAAAGGCATACCGTTGCATCAAATCATTGTTACGAGCGTGCTTCGCACCCGTAAAGACGTTACCAAACTGCGTGGGCACAACGCCAATGCTACTGAAAATTCGTGCCATCTTTACGGTACAACCTTCGACATTTGCTACAACCGTTATAAGACGGTAAGTCCGTCAGAGGACCCAGAGCGCCGCGCCGTGCGCAACGATACGCTGAAATGGGTGCTTAGCGAGGTGTTGCGTGACATGCGCGAGGCAAATCGTTGTTATGTAAAATACGAGGTAAAGCAGGGCTGTTTCCACATAACAGCAAGATGATAAGTAAATTAAGAGTTAAGGATTAAGAGTTAAGAAAATATGCCTTGTAGGTTGTTTTAACCCACAAGGCATATTTTCTTAACTCTTAATCCTTAACTCTTAACTGAACACCAATTCCTCCTTGTCTTCGCATTTGTCGGCGGTAATGGTGTCACCGGCTTTAAGTTTGCCGTCAAGCAGCAGTTCGCATACGCCGTCTTCGATGTATGTCTGGATGGCACGTTTCAGCGGACGGGCGCCGAACTGCACGTCATAGCCCTTCATAGCGACAAATTCCTTGGCTTTGTCGGTGATTTCGAGTTTGTAGCCTAGTTCGCTTATGCGCTTTGTAAGGCCGCGAAGCTCTATGTTGATGATTTGCTTTATCGCGTCAAGGTCAAGCTGGTCGAAGGTTATGATTTCGTCCAGACGGTTCAAGAACTCGGGACTGAACTGCTTGCTCAGGCTCTTCTGTATTATGCTGCGCGCATATTCCTTGTCGCTTTCGTCAAGGCTTAGCCCCATTCTTCCGCCTGCGGTGAAGCCTACGCCACGCCCAAACTCCTTCAGCTGGCGAGTACCGGCGTTGCTCGTCATGATGATTACCGTGTTGCGGAAGTCGATTAGGCGGCCGTTGCCGTCGGTAAGGCGTCCCTCGTCGAGCACTTGCAGCAGCATGTTGAACACGTTGCCGTGAGCCTTCTCTATTTCGTCGAGCAGTACGATGGAGTAGGGATGGCGGCGCACACGCTCCGTAAGCTGGCCTCCCTCCTCGTAACCTACGTAGCCCGGAGGCGCGCCGATAAGGCGCGACGTGTTGAAGCTCTCGCTGTATTCGCTCATGTCTATGCGGATGAGGGCGTCTGCGCTGCCGAACATGTATTCGGCCAGCTTCTTTGCCAGGTACGTCTTGCCCACGCCGGTAGGCCCGAGGAACATGAACGCGCCGATGGGGTGGTTGGGCTCTTTCAGGCCTACGCGGTTGCGCTGTATGGCTTTCACCATTTTCTCTATGGCCTTGTCCTGCGCTATTACGGCCTTCTTGAGTTCCGCGCCCATGTTTTTCAGGCGTACGCCCTCGGCTTCAGCCATGCGCTGTACAGGCACGCCGGTTATCATCGACACAACGTCGGCCACGTCCTTTTCGGTGATGACGTCGCGCTGGCCTATCTCGTTGTTCTCCCACTTCTGCTGAAGCTCTTTCAGCTCGGCTTCCAGTTCGGTCTGCTTGTCGCGGTAGCTTGCGGCCAACTCGAAGTTCTGGTTCCTTACGGCGGCCTGCTTTTTCTCCTTTACATAGCTTATTTCCTTCTCCTTTTCGCCTATTTCAGGCGGCATCTGGGCGTGTTGCAGATGTACGCGCGCGCCCACTTCGTCCATGGCGTCGATGGCCTTGTCGGGAAAGGCGCGGTCGGTTACGTAACGGTCTGTCAGTTTGACACACGCCATAATGGCATCGTCAGAGTAAGACACGTGGTGGTGATACTCGTAGCGTTCCTTTATGTTGTTCAGTATTTCTACGGTTTCCTCCGCCGTGGTAGGTTCTACGATTACCTTCTGGAAGCGTCGCTCAAGCGCGCCGTCCTTCTCTATTGAGTTGCGGTATTCGTCAAGCGTCGTTGCGCCGATGCACTGTATCGTGCCGCGTGCCAGCGCAGGCTTCAGTATGTTGGCCGCGTCCATCGAGCCGGGTGTGGAGCCTGCGCCCACGAGCGTGTGTATCTCGTCTATGAAAATCACCACGTCGGGGTTCTGCTCTATTTCCTTTATTAGCGCGCGTATGCGCTCCTCAAACTGTCCGCGGTACTTAGTGCCGGCCACTACGGCCGTCATGTCGAGGCTTATTATGCGCTTGTTGAACAGCACGGGCGACGTGTGGTGCTTGCATATCATCTGCGCCAAGCCTTCCACTATGGCACTCTTGCCTACGCCCGGCTCGCCTATGAGTATGGGGTTGTTCTTCTTCCTGCGGCAAAGTATTTCGGTAACGCGTTGTATCTCGCGCTCGCGTCCCACTACGGGGTCGAGCTTGCCCTCGGCGGCGGCCTTCGTAAGGTCGGTGCCGAAGTTGTCGAGCACGGGCGTCTTGCCCGTAGGCCGCTGTGTTGTTGCGGTGCCCGCAGGGCGCGACTTCTGCGAGTTGTTGCCGTTGATGCTAAGCATACCGTCGTCTTCGTCTTCCTCCTTGTCGGGCATACCTATGCCGTCGCTGACGGTGTTGGCCTTCTGCCTGAAATATGTCAGTGCGTCTTCGTAGTTCATATTGTTAAATTCAAGCACTTCTTTCGCTCCGTTGTCCACGTGGTCGTGCAGTATGGCGAGCAGCAGGTGCTGTTCGTCAACCATCTGCGTGGCCTGTATGCGCGCTTCGAGCACGGCCAGTTTCAGTATGTTGCTGGCCTTCTCGTTGAGCACGAGCTCGTGCGTGCGGAGCGGTTGCGCGAAGTCTTCCTCGCGCACCTTCTGTTCAAGTTCTTCTTTTATGGTTTGGAAATTGATGTCTGATTTTACGAATAGTTCGTGTACGGGGCCGGTCTTGTCGCGCAGTATGCCGAGCAGCAGGTGCTCCGGACCTACCGACCTGCTGGCCAGCCGTGCCGCTTCTTCGCGGCTGAAGGCCAGTATCTGCGATACTTTCGGTGAAAATTGACTTGTCATTTACAGCTCCTAATTGTTAAATATATTAATGTCTTGTCCCTGCAAAGGTACACATTTATTTATACAAACACCGTGCCAATGTGTGAATTAACTATTTTTGTCTGCCTCCGGCCGTGCTTTCCTATGGTGTCTCCGGCAATGGTTCCGTGTTTCAATAAGATGCAGTTTTATCGATAAACATAGCAATGTGTCATTCGGAAAATGTCCGAATTTTCGGTCGAAATAGGTCGGCAGGGTAGACATTTACTGCCATTTCAACAGCAAAATGCCACCTTTTACACTCCCGAACACGGCATATAGCATGGTAAAAGACCGCCTTTTGCAACCGTGAAAGCCGTCTTTACGGGTGACGGATGCGGTCTTTACCAATGCTAAATACGGTATTTATCGTCGATAAATACCGTCTAAAAAATGTTAAAACTCCGTATTTCTTGCACATTGTCATGGGCTTTCCGCTTAACGTTCTGTATGTCAAGCTGTTGCGTTTGCACACTTTTTCCGGGCATATTTTCGTCTGTCAGATTTTTATTTCAGAATAACGCCTCTACGGAGCGTCATCAGAAATCAATGTGTCAGCTGTCTGCCGGTTTATGTGTCAAAGTGTCTGCCTTGATGTAAAACGGCGTCGGAGTGCATACGGTATTGTCCTTTAATTCGGGAAAACAGTCGTGTAATGCCGTATTATAAGTTTTTTTATGATAAAACAATCCTGCATTCTATTGGTAAATACTGGAAAAGTTGTAATTTTGTACTTGTCAAACCATTTAAACCAAATATGATTATGAAGAAGTTAAAGGTTATAACACTTGGATTGTGTGCGGCTCTCGTGTTGAGCTGTAGCACGAAAGCGGGCACGGGCTCGCTGATAGGCGCAGGCGCAGGTACATTTGTAGGTGGAATCATCGGCAAGATAGCTGGCAACACTGCGGTTGGAGCGGCTGTTGGAGCAGCTGTAGGCGCAGGCACGGGTGCCCTCATAGGCCGCCATATGGACAAGGTCAAGGCCGAGACCGAGGCGCAGCTTGCAGAGACGGCTACGGTTGAGGAAGTTACGGATAACAACGGACTGAAGGCCGTCAAGGTGACGTTTGACTCGGGCCTGCTCTTCGCTACAAGCAGCTCTACGCTGAACGCGTCGGCCAAGTCGTCGTTGAGCAAGTTCGCAAACAACGTGTTGAAGAAGAACGCAACGCTCGACGTTAATGTGTATGGGTATACCGACAACCAGGGCTGGAAGAACTCTACGGCAGAGCAAAGCGTTCAGAAAAACCTCGAACTGTCACAGGCCCGTGCGCAGAGCGTAGCTTCATACCTTATGGCGTGTGGCGCGGCTGCCGACCAGATAGCAGCTGTTGAAGGTCTTGGAGAGCAGAACCCCGTGGCTGACAACAGCACTGCGGCCGGCCGCGAGCAGAACCGTCGCGTGGAGGTGTACCTTTACGCAAGTCAGGAAATGATTGACGCCGCCAACAACGGAACACTCCAATAACGTAATAAATTAAGAGTTAAGAGTTAAGAATTAAGAAAATATGCCGTTGAAGCAAGTTTTCTTAATTCTTAACTCTTAACTCTTAATTCACCAATTAGCATGTTACGACTTAAAATATTCAGCCGCATATTGCGCTGGGTGCTTGTAGCCTTTTTCGGCTCTACCATCCTTGCCGTTGTGGCTTTGCGTTTCATACCAGTATATTTCACTCCGTTGATGTTCATCCGCTGCGCCGAGCAGCTGAAGGACGGCGAGAGCGTGAAGTTGCACCACAAGTGGGTGCCGCTGGAAGAGATGTCGCGCCACATGCCGGTGGCCGTGATGGCCAGCGAAGACCAGCGTTTCCTGCTGCATCACGGGTTTGATTATGATGCCATAGAGAAGGCCGCCATGAGCAACCTTAAAGGTGGCAAAATACGCGGCGGCAGCACGATTTCGCAGCAAACGGCCAAGAACGTGTTTCTATGGCCTGGCCGTTCGTGGGTGCGCAAGGGGCTTGAGGCTTACTTCACCGTGCTCATAGAGTTCATGTGGAGCAAGCAGCGCATCATGGAAGTGTATCTTAACTCCATAGAGATGGGTCCTGGTATATACGGAGTCCAGGCCGTAGCGCATGACAACTTCGGCAAAGATGCCGCCGATTTGTTCCGTGGCGAGTGCGCGTTAATCGCCGCCACGCTGCCCAATCCGTTGAAGTTCAGCTCGAAAAGTCCGAGCGCGTACATGCTGAAACGCAAGCGGCAAATAGAGCGGCAGATGAAGTTCATACCGTCATTCCCTGCCGAGGGCGAAGACTACGACCCTAAGACGTCGGCCGGAGGAGTGTATAGGAAGTGAAGAATTAAGAATTAAGAGTTAAGAAAACATGCTGTTTCTGGTTGTCAGGCAAGACCGTTTTTCTTAATTCTTAACTCTTAATTCTTAACTCGAAAGTCAAGTTTTCTTAATTCTTAACTCTTAATTTTTAACTCGAAAAGTGGATTTTCTTAATGAATTGAACGAGAGCCAGCGTAAGGCTGTCGAATATTGCGACGGTCCGTCGCTGGTAATCGCCGGGGCAGGGTCGGGCAAGACGCGCGTGCTTACATACAAAATCGCTTACCTGTTGAGCCAAGGCATGAAGCCGTGGAACATCCTCGCCCTTACGTTCACCAACAAGGCGGCCAACGAAATGAAGCAGCGCATCGGCGCGTTGGTGGGCGACGACATGGCGCGCAGGCTCAACATGGGCACGTTCCACAGCATTTTTTCACGCATATTGCGTGTCGAAGCTCACCACCTTGGGTATGCCTCGAACTTCACCATATATGACGATGGCGATTCACGAAGCCTTGTCAAGACCATCATTAAGGAAATGCAGCTTGACGATAAGACGTATAAGCCTGCGTCAATACAGTCGCGCATCAGCATGGCGAAGAACCACTTGGTGTTGCCGAACGATTATGCAGTAAACCGAAACTTGCTGGAGCGTGACCGCGAGCAGCGTGTTCCGGCCATGAGCAATATCTATTCCGCATATTGCGAGAGGTGCAGGATGGCTAATGCGATGGACTTTGACGACTTGTTGACAAACACTTTTACCCTTTTGAATGAGCATGAAGACATACGGTTGAAGTATGCCGACAAGTTCAAATACATCCTTGTAGACGAGTATCAGGACACAAACTCCGTGCAACAGAAAATTGTATGGCAGATATCGAAGGAGCATTTGCGCGTCTGCGCGGTAGGAGACGACGCCCAGAGCATATATGCCTTCCGCGGTGCGAATATTGACAATATACTTGGTTTTACCGAACAATTTAAGGGTACGCAGCTGTTCAAGCTTGAACAAAACTACCGTAGCACGCAGCGCATAGTGCAGGCGGCAAACAGCCTGATACGCCATAACGAGCGGCAGATACCCAAAGACGTGTACAGCCGTAACGACGAGGGCGAGCGGCTTGTGCTGAAAGAGGCTTACAGCGACAGGGAAGAGGCTCTGATTGTCTGCAATGAGATAAAGCGCATACGCCGTGAGGAGCATTGCGAGTATGGCGATTTTGCCGTGTTATACCGTACCAACTCACAAAGCCGCAGTTTTGAGGAAGCCATGCGTAAGGCTGCCATACCTTATAAGATATATGGCGGATTGAGCTTTTACCAGCGTAAGGAAATCAAGGACATCATAGCTTATTTCCGCTTGGTGGTTAATCCTGACGATGAGGAAGCGTTTAAGCGCATCATAAATTATCCGAAGCGCGGCATCGGTGACACTACGGTGGCCAAGATTGCAGGGCTTGCCTCGGTGGCAGGAGTGAGCCTTTGGAGTGTGGTTTGCGCTCCTGAGCGTTATGGCTTGTCCGTTAGCAAGGCTACGCAGGCCAAGATTGACGGTTTCAAGGAGCTTATAATCGGCTTTATTGACAAACTCGTTTCAACCGATGCTTACACGTTGGGCATAGAACTGGTGAAGGCCAGTGGCATATCGGCCGATGTCTATGCCGACAGGTCGCCTGAAAACTTGTCGCGCCAGGAGAACCTTGAGGAACTGCTTGGCAGTATGCAGGAGTTTGACAGCTTTTTTCTTTTTCTTGGCATGCTTTTTTATACCATTCAGATCTACTGCGACTTGGCTGATTTCCTTAAAGAAGTTTCCTTGCAGACTGACATTGAGAGCGAGACGGCAGACGACGGGGCAAGCCGTGTATCATTGATGACCGTGCACAGCGCAAAGGGACTTGAGTTTCCTACGGTTTTTGTCGTAGGACTTGAAGAGAACATCTTTCCGAGCCTCATGTCGCTCAACAGCCGGCGTGAACTTGAAGAGGAGCGTCGCCTGCTTTATGTGGCGATAACACGCGCCGAGCGTCATTGCATACTTACATACGCCAAGAGCCGTTACCGCTTCGGACGTATGGAGACAGAGGCTCCGAGCCGCTTTTTGCGTGACATAAGTCCAGAGTTGGTTAAGGTTGACGGAGGCGCAAGCAGCTTTTCGTCTTCAGACAGCATACGCTCTTTCATGCCGTTTGGCGGGCGTGACCGTTGGCAGAACAGCCGTCCGGTGGCGTCGCAGTTCAAGGCTGACCCGAAGCCGCGCGAGGCTTCGCACCGTGAAGAGCCGCCTGTAGCCGACACGTTTTCGCCGGGTTTCCAGCGTCTGCGCGCCGTAGCGTCGGTTAAAGGCAGGCGTGTGCAGCCTGCGGCGGAAAGCCAGTCGGCAGCTGTCGGCGGTTTGAAGGAAGGCTGTGTTATCGAGCATGAGCGTTTTGGCATGGGCAAAGTGACGAGGCTTGAAGGCTCCGGCGAGAACATGAAGGCCACGGTGCAGTTTGAGAATGCCGGCACGAAGCAGCTGCTTGTGAAGTTTGCCAGGTTTAAGGTAGTAGGCTGACGGTGCTTTATGTGAGGCTGCTAATTCCATTGTTTGTATTTTATTGATAATCAAATAGTTATATCAAGCAACACAAAAGGCCATGTTTTAGTTTGTAAAACATGGCCTTTTGGCGTATGAAAGACGGCCTTTTACCGTGCAAAAGGCCGCATATTGCAGAGGCGTAGGTTTGTTTCCAATGTTTACCTGTTGCGTTTCCGCTTGTCTTTTTGGCATGTGTCTTTTAGCGGGCAGCCGCTGCACGCATCGCCTTTAGCCTTCATCGCCTTGTACGTGCGCCATGAGGCGTAGGCTATGGCGCATACGGTTACGGTCAATACGATGATTGTCTGCGCTGTTTCTGACATGCTTTGTATGTTTGAAGGTAAACTTTACACGGTGCGTTTAAGCGTCAGCGTGTGGTCTATGCATGGTGGAAGCTCGTCTTTGTAGTGGCTTACCATGATGAGGGTTTTGCCCGGCCGTTGGCAAAAGGCTTCTATTATGTCTGTCACCATCTGGCGGTTGGTATTGTCAAGGCCGTGGAACGGCTCGTCGAGGATAAGCAGTTCGGGGTCTTTTACGAATGCACGTGCCAGCAATACAAGCCGTTGCTCGCCGCTTGACAGCTTGAGAAATGTCCTGTCGGCAAGCTCTTTTATTCCGAATATGTCCATCCATGCGCGGCACGTCTCGTTCTCTTCTTCGTTTGGTTGGGCGTACAGCCCTACGGTGTCTTTCAGTCCGCTTGCCACCACTTTTACTGATGCAATGTCTCTGTTGTAGGCGCGGTGCATCTCGGGCGACACGTAGCCGATGCGCCGCTTGATGTCCCAAATGCTTTCACCTGTGCCGCGCTTCCGTCCGAATAGCGTAATGTCGCAGGCGTATGCTTGCGGATTGTCGGCGCATACGAGGCTTAGCAGCGTGGATTTGCCCGCCCCGTTGGGGCCTGAAACCGCCCAATGCTCGCCTTGGTTGACTTTCCAGTTGAAGCGGTCGAGTATTGTCCGTGTGCCGTAACGTATCGTGATGCCGTCCATCGCTACCACTTCGCCGTGCCAGTCGGTCGTTTTGTGGCATGGCATGGTTGCCAGCATGGCTCGCTTTTCGTCGTTGAATGCTGTGCTGCAAACATCTTTGTTGCGGGTAAGATAATCGCCTACGGTCTGCTTATGGCCTACTTTCATGTCTTTGACTTCCACCACGTGAGTGATGAAAGGAGGTATGTCGTCGGCTTTTGACAGCACGATAATTATCTGTAAAGCCCTTTCCTTGGCTACGGTTGTGAGCAAATCGCGTAGCTGGTCGCGCGTTTCAGCGTCAAGACCGATGAACGGATTGTCCATAATCAGCACCCGAGGGGCTGCGAACAGCGCCTTGACAAGTTGGTATTTGCGCAGTTCGCCGCTTGAAAGCGTGATAATGTATTTGTCGAGCACGTGCCCGATGTGGAACAACGAGTAAAGATGGTTTTGCAAAGTCCTGCGTTCCGCAGTGTCATTGCCCGTCGACAAAAACGCCTCTTCAAGCAGTTCACCGGCGGTAGGGGTGTCTTCGCTGATGTCGTGTTGGTTCCATCTTTGCTGCAAATAATACGTTCCGTCGTGCGTTCCGTAAGAATCCTTGAATGCAATGTACTTTATATTGTCTGAAACAAGAGGCTTCAAGCTTGGTGAGAAGTCGTATTCTATGCCGTCTCCGATTATGGGGTGACGCCCTGTGACGATGTCTATGAACATTGTCTTGCCGCTGCCGTTCGTCCCAACGACGGCTATATGCTCGCCGTCGCACAGCTCGAAGTTGACAGGTGCGGCCATTCTCCATTCCGGCATACGTGTTATGCCGTTCGTAATCTTTATAATCCGTTGCATTTAATCCTGTCTTTATTCCTGTTGGCAAAGTCTTTCCAGCTGCCATATTTCTTGTCCGTGACGGGCGTTCCGGCCTGCATGAAGTGGCAATATGCCGCCGCCAGGGCGTCGGTTGCGTCCATGAACGGGTTGATGTCCTCGTCTTTTATGTTGAGCAGGTGTTGTAACATGCCTGCCACTTGCTCTTTCGAGGCGAGTCCCTGGCCGGTGATTGCCAGCTTGATTTTCATCGGCGCGTATTCGTGTATGGGCACATCGTGGTGTATTGCCGCGGCGATGGCTACGCCTTGGGCGCGTCCGAGCTTGAGCATAGACTGTATGTTCTTGCCGAAGAAAGGCGCTTCTATCGCCATTTCGTCAGGCAAAAACTCCTCTATAAGGCTGGTTACGCGCTCGAATATGCGGCCTAATCTTAGGTAAGGGTCGTGCATCTTGCGCATGTCTATGACGCCCATCGCCATCATGGAAGCCTTGTTTCCCCGCACCTTCAGCAGTCCGTAGCCCATCACGTTGGTGCCGGGGTCGATGCCCATTATTATTTTTTCGGTCATTGCCGTCCTCCCTTTGCGTTGAGGTATGGGTTGTGCGCCAGTTCGTCTTCCATCGTTGTGCGTCCTCCGTGGCCCGGAAGTATTACCGTTTCAGGTGGCAGTGCTTGTGCGATTTGTTGCAGGCTGCGCATGATGTCGTCGAAATCGCCGAGCTCAAGGTCGGTGCGTCCTATGCTCATCTGGAACAAAGTATCTCCAGAAAAGGCCAGTCCTTCCTCCTTGCTGTACAGGAACACAGAGCCCGGCGTATGCCCTGGTGTGCTTATTATAATAAAGGTGTGGTTGCCGAAAGTAACTTTTCCGCCGTCATCAAGATGCTTGCCTACACTTGGAAAGTCGTTGCCGCAATCTACACCGATGAACGCTTGGGCCTGTGCTCCAAGCTTGTTCATGAGCGGTTGGTCGCCTTTGTGCACTTCCGGACGTAGTCCGAATGTGTCGAATACGAACTTGTCGCCGAAGTTATGGTCGATGTGTCCGTGCGTACATAGCAGGTGTTTAGGCACAAGTCCGTTGGCTTCCACATAGTCGGCTATCGCCTTTTTCTCTTCATCGAAGAATGCGCCACAGTCTATAATGACACATTCTTTTGTGTCGTCGCTGACTACGTAGCAGTTCTCTTGGAACATGTTGCAGACAAACCTTTGTATATTCAGCATGTTGTTCGGGTTTATACGGTTGTTGGGTTGTAAGGTTTTGCGGTTTTAGGGTTATGTGGTTATACGGTTGTACGGTTATAGGAGGTTGCGGTTTTGTTGCCTTTTGCCGTAACGATGCAGCCGTACAACCGTATAACCACATAACCCTAAAACCGCAAAACCTTACAACCCTAAATAAATAAGATACTTTTGCTTAAACCATTCTTCATCGAACATGCTGCTGATTTCAGTCACGTCGGCGATGTGTTTGAATGGTTTTATCTCGTCGTTGATGTTCCCTCCTTTCAGGCAAAGCAGGCCGTTGGGCAGCGAGTTGTGCTGTTGCTTGCCTATGTTTTTCTTTATAAGCCTTGCAAGGTCGGGCAGGGGCATGACCGCGCGGCTTACTACGAAATCGTATTTGCCCGTCTCGTTCTCACCCCTTATTTGCTCGGCGTCGCAGTTTTCAAGTCCGATGGCCTTTGCTACTTCCTTTACTACGAGTATTTTCTTGCCCGTACCGTCAATCAGTTTGAAGCTGCTTTCGGGAAACATTATGGCAAGCGGTATGCCAGGGAAGCCGCCGCCGGTGCCAAGGTCGAGCACTTTTGTTCCAGGTCTAAACCTTATAGCCTTTGCTATGGCGAGCGAATGGAGCACGTGGTGCTCGTAAAGCGAGTCAATGTCCTTCCTCGATATTACGTTGATTTTGCTGTTCCAGTCGCGGTACAAACCGTCCAATGCGGCAAACTGGCTGCGTTGCTTTTCCGTCAAGTCGGGAAAATATTTTAATATTATGTCCATATTTTGTATGAAAGTGGCAAGTAGGCAAGTAGTTGTATTCAAGTATCTTTAATCTTTTACCTTAACAAAGGGCAGACAGGCTGCAAGCAGCGGTAAAGTGATGGTATGCTGTAACATCACGACCTGCTTGCAACTTGTCTGCCCGTCGTTGGGAAACAGCCTGTTATTTCTTCAACAGGCGTTCCATGTCTCCATTCTTTATGGCCACCCTGATTTCGCCTTCGGCATGGCTGGCAATCTCGTCTGGAGAATAGATGAATGTGATGTCGTCCGTCCCAATGATGAAATTGTCTGGAGCATATACGTCTATGCCCGAGAATATGGTCTTGCCGTGAAGTCCCTCAAGGTCTTTAACTTCATACTTTTCACACAGCGCCTTGACAATGAGGTCGTTCAATTCCTGCTCGTATCCAGGAACGAACAGGTCTTTGAGCGATACAATCTTTCCTGTGGACGCGTCGATGTTCCTTGCCACGACGACTGAACTTCCGTGTGCGCCGCCGCCGTACATGTAGACGTTGGCAATGTAAGTGAAGTATTTGTCGTTGTCGTCAAGCACGTATGTCTTTACTATGTATTCGCAGTTCAACGATGCGGCAGGTTCGCCCAATGCCTTGTACATCTCGCCGTAGTCCTTCTTGTATTCTGCGAGATACCGCTTAACGAATGAGTCAACGGCCACTTCCGGGGTTATTTTTTCCGACGTTATGGAGAAGTAGTCGGGGCTAAGTACGCCGGAGCGTATAATCGAGTCGTTTATCAGTTCCGCGTTCTTTCCCTTTGCGTATGTCAGGCACAGGCTGACATGGCATCTCGGGCCGGCTGTGTCTTCGGTTAGCGACAGGGTGGAATCCACCTTGATGCTGTCGAACGTAAGGCTGTCGTTGGCTTCTACGCCTTTGCCTGCGTTGCCGCCGCAAGAGGCGGTGAACATCGCCGCCGCCAACAGTATGGCGGGCGCTGAGATAAGTTTCTTCTTCATAATCAATACTTGTGTCGTTAATGTTAATGTGGTAAGGGTGCGTCCAAGGCTTAGCGGCGCATCTTCTTACACGGTTAATCTATCAATCTGCAAAGATAATATAAAAAACTGACATCAAAGGAAAATCGTCGATTTTATGACTTAAAATCTGCCATTCTGCATGTTTTTGATGTGAGTCAGGCATCTTTTTCCTGCGCAAAGTGTTGCCGGTCTGCAAAGTGTTGATATCCAGCATGTTTCCAATATGCGGCCTTTTACCGTGCAAAAGACCGCATATTGCATTCCTAAAGACGGCCTTTTGCACGGTAAAAGGCCGTCTTTGGGAAAATGAGGCGTTGCTGATGGTGCAGCCATAAGGTTATAATGTCCGTATTTCGGACATAAAATCATGAAAACGGCCATGATATTGTGTTATGTTTTATAAAATGATTACTTTTGCAGCGCAATTCAAAATAAGGCTTGCCAGGATGCCGCTTTGTTCCGTCCATGCCGTTGGGCATTTCGGAGAAGGTCGTTAAACGTCCTGTTGCCGGCATTTAATGATATGATTGAAAAAAGGATAATACGTGCGGCGTTGTTCGATTTGGACGGCGTCGTGTTCGACACCGAGAGCCAGTACACCGTGTTCTGGGGAGAGCAATTCAGGCTCTACCACCCCGACAAACCCGGACTTGAGCATAAAATCAAGGGGCAGACACTGGTGCAGATTTTTGATGCCTGGTTCTCGGACATGAAGGACGAGCAGCCCAAGATTGTCGCCCGCATTGACGAGTTTGAGCGGAACATGAAGTTTGAGTACGTCCGTGGTTTCACGGAGTTTGTTTCCGACCTGCGTCGCAACGGTGTAAAGACGGCAGTTGTGACAAGTTCCAATCTTGCGAAGATGCAGTCTGTTTATGCTTCGCACCCCGAGTTCAAGGCTATGTTTGACGCGGTGCTTACGTCGGAAGACTTCGAGCGTAGCAAGCCCGACCCCGACTGCTATCTCAAAGGGGCGGCACTGTTCGGTGCGGAGCGCGGCGATTGCGTAGTGTTCGAGGACAGTTTCAACGGGCTGAAGGCGGGGCGTGCGGCCGGTATGGCCATTGTCGGATTGTCAACAACCAACCAGCCCGATGCCATCCGTCAGTATTGCGACCGCGTAATCCCCGACTTTGTCGGTCTTGATTGTGACAAGTTGTGCTCAATGTTGCAATAAATTATTGATTGGCAGGTAGTTGACAATATTAGTTAATGTATTGTTATAGGTTGTTTTTTGACATGTTTGTTTTACAAAATAAATAAAATCATTAATAAAATGTCAGGATATTTAGTAAGCGATACGCGTAAAGTTACCACACACAGGTTTATCGAAATGAAGCAGCGTGGCGAAAAAATCTCCATGCTCACGTCATATGATTTCACTACGGCAGGCATAGTCGATGGCGCAGGAGTTGACGGAATATTGGTCGGCGACTCGGCATCCAACGTTATGGTGGGCAACACCACCACGCTGCCTATGACCGTGGACCAGATGATTTACCATGCAAGGGCGGTGGTGAACGGCGTAAAGCGCGCTCTCGTGGTGTGCGACATGCCTTTCGGCAGCTATCAGGTTGACCGCAAAGAGGGTGTCAAGAACGCCATACGGATAATGAAAGAAAGCGGGTGCGACGCGCTCAAGCTTGAGGGAGGAGAGGAGATAATAGATACCATAAAGGGCATACTCGATGCCGGAATTCCCGTAATGGGCCATCTCGGACTTACTCCGCAGAGCATCAACAAGTTTGGAACTTACGCCGTGCGTGCCAAGGAAGAGGCTGAGGTCGAGAAGCTGTTGGCTGACGCAAGGCTGCTGAGCGAGACGGGATGCTTCAGCGTTGTGCTCGAGAAAGTGCCTGCGGCTCTTGCCACCGAGGTGTCAAAGGTCATAGCCGTACCTACAATCGGCATCGGCGCTGGTGCCGGTACTGACGGTCAGATACTCGTAGTTGCCGACATGCTCGGCATGACAAAGGGTTTCAACCCACGCTTCCTGCGCCGCTATGCCGACCTTAACACTGTTATGACAGATGCCATAGGGCAGTATGTGGCCGATGTTAAGGACGGAGCTTTCCCCAACGCTAACGAGTCTTATTGATGAATACGCAGAACACTCCGGTGCATGTCGGCCTGTGGCATAGGGACTTCTGGCTTCTGGCTGTTGCCAGCCTGCTTGTCACGACTGCCATGTACCTGCCTTTGCCGTTGCTTCCAAGGTGGATGATGGCGGTATGCGGATGCACGCCTGTCGAGGCGGCTGTGTGCGTCGCGCTGCCCGGTGCGTCCGCGTTCCTGTTGGGCTGCTTCTGCTCTTACCTTGTACAGCGGTATCGGCGCAACCATGTTTGCGTTTATTCGCTGTTTGCCATTGCCATGTGTTTCTATTGTCTCCAGTTCATTCACCGTGGAGTGGGGACGGCTTTGGGGGCGTTTGGTTTTGTCGCTGTTGTAAGGTTGGTGCAAGGTGCTATGTTCGGTTTGGCGCAGATGGTACTGTCGAGCACTCTGATTATAGATACTTGCGAGTCGTTCCGCCGTACCGAAGCCAACTATTCGGCGGCGTGGTTCACCCGGCTTGCACTGTCGTTCGGCCCTATGCTGGCTCTTGCGTTGCTGCCTGTGATGGATTTCGGTAGCGTGATGGTTGTCGGGGCTATGCTGTGTATTTTGGCTGTTATTCTCATATCAGCGGTTAAGTTTCCGTTCAAAGCTCCCGAGGATATTGTGCGCCATGTGTCGGCCGACCGCTTTTTCCTGCCGCAGGGCAAGTGGCTTTTTGTCAATTTGCTGCTTGTTACGGCTGCCGTAGGCCTGGTTTTTTCAATCAACGGCACTGCATATTTTTACGGGATGCTGTCCGTAGGCTTTGTGCTGTCGCTGTTGGCCGCCCGTTTTGTGTTTGCCAACGCCGAGCTGAAGAGCGAGGCTGTGACGGGCATAGCGCTCATGATGGCCGCCTTGCTTGTGATGTTGGCAGGCAATGACGGCACTGCCTCATCGCTTGTGCCGGTGCTTATGGGTTGCGGAATGGGGATTGTAGGCTCGCGTTTCTTGCTGTTCTTCATAAAACTTAGTCCGCATTGCAGGCGTGGCACGTCGCAAAGTACGTATTTCCTGGCTTGCGAGTCAGGCTTGTCTGTGGGACTGTTTCTTGGTTACGGCTTCTTTTATGGCGACAGCCATGGCGCCGTGGTGTTGTCGTCGGTTTTGTGTTGTGTTGCTTTGTCGATGTACATAGTGTTCACCCACAGGTGGTATATGAAGCATAAAAACAGATGAATAACCATACAATATGATGCGCAGGCTAACCGTCTGATTTACAATAGGTTGCCTGCCGCCTTGCAATATGCGGCCTTTCGCATCGTGAAAGGCCGCATATTGCGTTGTAAAAGGCCGTCTTTCACATTGTGAAATACGGCCTTTTGCATGTGCGTCGGTTGGGTGCCGGCAGGCGTATGCTTTTTACTCTTTAGCCGTCGCGTTTCAATATGCCAACAATATGTTTCAAATTCCTTGTTTTTGTAAAGACATGTCCTATTTACTCCGATTTGCTTTGCATGGATAAGAAAATATTATTATATTTGCAGTCAGTAAACGTTTCTTAAATTAAAGAAAAACAATGATGCTGCATTTTACGGGAATTGTCATCGCCATATCGTGTTTCCTTATAATCGGGTTGTTCCATCCGATAGTGATAAAGACAGAATATTATACGGGTACAAAATATTGGTGGACGTTCCTTGTTGCAGGTCTGGCGTGTGTAGTTGCGGCTTTGTTCGTAGCCAATCCGGTGGTGTCGGCGGTGCTCGGCATATTCGGCGCTTCATGTCTGTGGTCGATAAAGGAACTGTTTGAACAGCGAGACAGGGTGAAGAAAGGATGGTTCCCCATGAATCCTAAGCGCAAGAACGAATATCAGGCATGAACACATATAACCTGAAAGCTGATGAAAACCACATTGATACTTGTAGGAAAAACTACGGGGAAACTCTATGCCGAAGCCATAGAGGACTATGCAAGCCGCATAAATCACTATATACCTTTTAATATAAAGGTTATACCTGAATTGAAAAACAGCAAGAACCTGACCGAAAAACAGCAAAAGGAAAAGGAAGGCGAACTTATACTGAAAGCCATTGAAGACAAGGGCATCGTGGTGTTGCTTGACGAGCACGGCAAGGAATTTCGCAGCGTGGAGTTCGCGTCGTGGCTTGAGAACAAGCAGCAGACGGCACGCAGTCTTACATTCGTGGTGGGAGGCCCTTACGGCTTTTCACAGGCTGTGTATGACAGGGCCGACGGCAAGGTGTCGCTCTCGCGCATGACGCTGTCGCACCAGATGGTCAGGCTCGTGTTCATAGAGCAGGTTTACCGTGCCTGCACGATAATAAAGAACGAGCCTTACCACCATGAATGAGGCTCAATGGAAAAACATTAAAAACTTTTATAAAGACTTTTTGATATGGAAAAAACATGGAGATGGTTCGGCAAGAACGACAAGATAACCTTGTCTATGCTGAAACAAATTGGCGTGGAGGGCATCGTAACAGCCCTGCACGACGTTCCGAACGGAGAAGTTTGGACGCGCGAGAAAATCCGTGACCTGCGTGAATACATCGAGAGTTACGGTATGCGCTGGTCTGTTGTGGAGAGTCTGCCCGTATGCGAAAGCATAAAGTACGCAGGTCCTGACCGCGACCAACTGATTGAGAACTATAAAGAGAGCCTTAAGAATCTCGGACTTGAGGGCGTGCACACAATCTGCTACAATTTCATGCCGGTGCTTGACTGGGCGCGCACAGACCTGACGCATCCCAACCCCGACGGTACGAGCAACCTTTATTTCAGCCATGCCCAGTTCGCTTACTTCGACTGCTGCATTCTGAAACGCGAGGGTGCGGAGAAGGATTACAGCCCGGAGGTAATGGCGGAGGTGGAGAAGCTGAAGCAGACCATGACACCGGAGGACAACCACAAGCTGGTTGACACCATCATTGTGAAGACGCAGGGCTTTGTAAACGGCAACATTACCGAGAACGACGAGCACCCGGTTGAACTGTTCCGCCAGCTGCTCGACCTTTACAAAGGCATCACAAAAGACCAGCTGCGCGAGAACATGCGCTACTTCCTGGCGGCCATCATGCCCACCTGCAACGAGTACGGAATGTACATGTGCGTGCATCCTGACGACCCACCATTCCCCATTCTCGGCCTTCCTCGCATCGTAACGTGCGACGACGACATCAACTGGTTCCTAAAAGCGGTGGACGACCCGCACAATGGACTTACGTTCTGCGCAGGCTCTTTGTCTGCCGGAGCGCATAACAACGTGGTGGAGCTGGCTCGCAAATATGCCGACCGCACATGGTTTGTACACATGCGCTCGTGCAAGGTGTTCCCCAACGGCGACTTTACCGAGGCTTCGCATCTTGGCGGACGTGCCGACCTCATAGAGCTGGCGCGCATATTCGAGAAAACGAATCCGAAGCTTCCGATGCGCGTTGACCATGGTCCCAACATGCTTGGCGATGAAAACCGAGGCTACAATGCCGGTTACACGTTCCTCGGCCGCATGTTTGCCATGGGACAGGTGCAGGGCATCCTTGCAACTGTAGACCGCGAGTTAGGAATAAATTAAGAATTAAGAGTTAAGAATTAAGAAAAATACCATTGTTCATATATAGGGCTTATAGGGCATATTTGGCCCATTTGCCTTATTTTAAATACTAAAATCCAATGAACGAATTATTTAACATCAAGGATTACGTCGTAGTAATAACGGGCGGAACGGGCATTCTCGGCCGCACAATAGCGAAATATCTTGCAAACAACGGAGCGCAGGTTGTAATCCTCGGCCGCAAGGAAGAGGTGGGCAAGGAGATAGTGGACGACATCGTGAAGGACGGCGGCAAAGCCGAATTCATGAAGACGGACGTGATGGATTATGCCGCCGTTCAGAAGAACTGCGACGACATAATTGCAAAGTACGGACGCATAGACACGTTGCTCAATGCAGCCGGAGGCAACATGGCCGGGGCTACGATTACTCCCGACCAGACCTTCTTTGACCTGAAAGTAGAGGAGTTCCAGAAGGTGCTCAACCTCAACCTTACCGGTACGGTGATACCTACGCAGGTGTTCCTCAAGCCTATGGTAAAGCAGGGTAAGGGCTCGATAATCAATTTCTCGTCAATGGCTGCGTTCCGTCCGATGACCCGTGTATGCGGATATGCGGCAGCAAAGGCCGGCATAAGCAACTTTACTGCGTTTATGGCGACAGAGTGCGCCAAGAAGTTCGGCGAGGGCATCCGTGTTAACGCCATAGCTCCCGGTTTCTTCATAACCGAGCAGAACCGTGCGTTGTTGACCAATCCCGACGGCTCTTATACTCAGCGCGGCAACGATGTGGTACGTCAGACACCGTTCGGACGCATGGGCGACCCGGAAGAACTTTGCGGAACAATACATTATTTGATGAGCGATGCCGCCAAGTTCGTGACGGGTACGGTAGCAGTTGTTGACGGAGGCTTCAATACATTTGCAATGTAATATTCATAGTTGGCAAGTAGGCAGGAAGCAAGCAGGCGCGCCGGTGCCAATCATACTATGGCAAAGGCCGGCACTCTTTTTGCTCGTTTCTTGTCTATTTGCCAGCAAAAACATGCGACTACGCAAACCTTTACGTGCTTTTAGCAGGTAAAAAAGGAACACATTATCCAATAATACAGTATTTTTGCAACAAAATTAATAAAAACGAATTTAGTAAATCAAATCATGAAAAGATTACAAGCATTAAACAAGAGGACTGCGCCAAAGAGCGTAATGCCGGAGAAGGTAATCCAGTTTGGCGAAGGAAACTTCCTTCGTGCGTTTGTCGATTGGATTATATATAACATGAATCAGAAGACGGACTTCAACGGGTCTGTCGTAATTGTGCAGCCTCTTGGCGGTGGAATGATAGACAAACTTAACGGTCAGGACTGCCTCTATCATGTAAACCTGCAAGGACTTGAGGACGGCAAGCCCGTAAACAGTCTTACGCGTATAGACTGCGTCAGCCGTGCATTAAGCCCATATTCACAGAATGAGGCGTTTATGGCACTTGCAGACCAGCCGGAGATGCGTTTCGTAATATCGAATACCACCGAGGCTGGTATTGCTTTTGACCCGACTTGCAAGCTTGATGACGCTCCGGCAAGCTCATATCCCGGCAAGCTTGTACAGTTGCTTTATCGCCGTTACCAGACATTCAACGGCGACCCGACAAAGGGACTTATCATATTCCCTTGCGAGCTTATATTCCTCAACGGACATGTGCTTAAAGATTGTATCTATAAATACATAGAGCTGTGGAACCTTGGTGAAGGCTTTAAGAAATGGTTTACAGAGTGCTGTGGCGTTTACGCTACTTTGGTAGACCGTATCGTACCGGGCTTCCCTCGTAAGGAAATCAAGGAAATACAGCAGAAAATCAGCTATGAGGACAACCTCGTGGTACAGGCCGAGATATTCCATCTTTGGGTAATCGAGGCGCCGAAAGAGATTGCAGAAGAGTTCCCTGCAGACAAGGCCGGACTGCATGTCCTCTTTGTTCCGTCGGAAGAACCGTATCACGAGCGTAAGGTTACTTTGCTCAACGGTCCTCATACTGTGCTTAGTCCGGTTGCATTCCTTAGCGGTATCAACATCGTACGCGATGCTTGTAAAGACCCTATTGTCGGCAAGTACATCCACAAGGTGCAGTTCGAGGAGCTTATGGAAACTCTCAACTTGCCGAAGGACGAGCTTCAGAAGTTTGCCAGCGACGTGCTTGAGCGTTTCATGAACCCGTTTGTAGACCACCAGGTGACAAGCATCATGCTAAATTCGTTCCCCAAGTACCAGACTCGCGACCTGCCGGGTGTCAAGATTTACCTTGAGCGTAAGGGTGAACTTCCACAAGGACTTGTGTTCGGTCTTGCTGCCATCATCACTTATTACAAGGGTGGTACGCGTGCGGACGGAACGGAGATTGTACCTAATGACTCGCAGGAAATCATGGACTTGCTTAAGAACCTCTGGGCAACAGGCGATACGCAGAAGGTAACTGACGGAGTCCTCGCCGCTACACAAATATGGGGAGAAGACCTTAATAATATTAAGGGACTTAACGCTCTTGTCAAGAAAGACCTTGACCTTATCCAGGAAAAAGGTATGCTTGAGGCTGTGAAGACGATACTCTAAAACATAGGTTGAAATACTGAAAGGGGTAAAAAGGCAAAGGTTGGGATTTAACGCTATGTAGCTTGAAGTCTTGAATTTTGCCTTTTTACTCCTTTTTATTATTCTATAATTATCAGATGGACGATGTAGTAGGTGTGCTGAGGCGGTATGCCGGGCAATATGAAACGGCTGATTTCTTGCCTGCCGACCCCAGTTGGTTTATGCACCAGGTGGAAGGGACGGAAAATCAAGAGGTTACGGCTTTCATAGCTTCATGCTTGAGCTATGGTAGCAGAAAACAGTTCATGCCTAAAATCCAGTTCTTTCTTGATGTTTCAGGAAGAAATGTTTATGATTGGGTGATAAGCGGAAAATACGAGAAAGACGTGCCTGATGATGACGGAAAGTGTTTTTATCGTCTTTATACATGGCATACAATACATTCGTTGCTTGCCGCCATACGGCAGATGCTTCATGAATATGGCAGCATAGGGGCGTATGTGAAGGCTTGTGCCACAGACGGTTTTTCTGCCGTTAAATGCCTTACGGATTATTTTTCGAGTAAAGGGATAGAGACGATAATACCGAAAAACACAATGTCTGCTTGTAAGCGTGTGTGCATGTTTTTGCGTTGGATGGTGCGTGACGGCTCTCCTGTAGACCTTGGATTGTGGAGCGGCTTCATAGACAAGCGTACTTTGATTATTCCTATGGACACACATGTGCTTCAAGAAGCCAACCGCCTTGGGTTAATAAATGCCAAGACAGCCTCCATGTCGGTGGCGAGGAGATTATCGGCCAGGCTTGCCGAGATTTTTCCCGATGACCCGATGAAAGGAGATTTCGCATTGTTCGGTTATGGGGTGAACCATTGACACATTGATGAAAATGCGCTAAAAATCGATGAAAAAGAGTGAAAAATATTCAGTACGATGGTATTTTTTACTTTTATTTATTATCTTTGTAGCAAGATAAGGCTTATTCTGTTGTTTCGGCGCGCTGCCTGTTTTCAGTCTTTGCCTTATTCCTTGTAACACGAATCACTAACATTTAATAATAGTATGGAAAATAACTCGGAATTGATTGCTTTGTGTGAGGCCAAAGCTCAGCAGTGGCTCACACCTGTTTTTGACGCTGACACTCAGACAGCCGTTAAGGCTATGCTTGAAAATGAGGACAAGACAGACTTGATAGAATGTTTTTATAAGAACCTTGAATTTGGTACAGGCGGCCTTCGTGGCATAATGGGTGCTGGCAGCAACCGCATGAATGTTTATACCGTAGGTATGGCTACACAGGGCTTTGCCAACTACTTGAAGAAGAATTTTGCCGACCGCGAGCAAATATCCGTTGTCGTTTGTCACGATTGCCGCAACAATAGCCGCCTCTTTGCGGAGACTGTTGCCAATATATTCTCGGCCAATGGAATAAAGGTTTACTTGTTTGACGACATGCGTCCTACGCCTGAATGCTCGTTCGCAATCCGTCATCTTGGATGCCAGAGTGGTGTGAACATTACGGCAAGCCACAACCCGAAGGAGTACAATGGATACAAGGCTTATTGGGAGGATGGTGCACAGGTGCTTGCCCCTCACGATACAGGCATTATCGACGAGGTGAATAAAGTAAAGGTGGAGGATGTCAAGTTTGACGGCAACAAGGAACTGATTGAGATTATCGGAGAAGAAATTGACAAGATATATCTCGACCTTATCCACGGCATTTCTATCGACCCGGAAGTCATCAAGCGTCAGAAAGACCTGAAGATTGTCTACACTCCGTTGCATGGCACTGGCATGATGCTCATTCCGCGCTCGTTGAAGCTTTGGGGCTTTGAGAACGTTCACTGCGTGAAAGAGCAGATGGTGAAGAGCGGCGACTTCCCGACGGTAGTCAGCCCGAACCCCGAAAACGGCGAGGCTCTTACCCTCGCACTGCGCGACGCGAAAGAGATTGACGCGGATATTGTCATGGCGAGCGACCCCGATGCCGACCGTGTGGGCATGGCTTGCAAGAACGACAAGGGTGAATGGATACTTATCAACGGTAACCAGACCTGCCTTCTCTTCCTGTATTACATCATCCGCAACCGTCAGGCCAAGGGCTTGATGAAGCCGACTGACTTTATCGTGAAGACCATCGTCACCACGGAAGTAATCAAGAAGATTGCCGACAAGCAGCATATTGAGATGCGCGACTGCTATACAGGCTTCAAGTGGATTGCCCGTGAAATCGCGCTTTCGGAAGGGAAGCAGCAGTATATAGGCGGCGGTGAGGAGAGTTACGGCTTCTTGGCGGAAGACTTTGTGCGCGACAAGGACGCCGTTTCGGCTTGCTCGTTGCTCGCAGAGATTTGCGCTTGGGCTAAAGACCAAGGCAAGACACTGTATGATGTAGTGATGGACATCTATCTTGAATATGGCTTCTCTAAGGAAGTTACGGTCAATGTCGTAAAGCCAGGTAAGACAGGTGCTGACGAAATAAAGCAGATGATGACAAACTTCCGCAACAATCCGCCTACCGAACTCGGCGGCAGCAAGGTTGTTTTGTGGAAAGATTACCAGACGCTTGAGCAGCGCGATGCGGCCGGTAATGTAACAAAGATTGACATGCCGACTACGAGTAACGTGCTTCAGTGGTTCTGTGACGACGAGACTAAGATTAGCGTCCGTCCGTCAGGAACAGAGCCGAAAATCAAGTTCTACATTGAGATTAAGGACACAATGAAGTGTGCCGGATGCTATGAGCGTTGTACAAACGCGGCTACGTCAAAGGTTGAGGCTATAAAGAAGTCGTTGAACTTGGAATAATGTTCTTATTTATACAAAGTGAAACGGCGGAGGATTTTTCCTCCGCCGTTTTATTTTGTATTGCGATAGATTTGTTAATTTTGCGCAGTATAATAATTGAATGACGATGAAACTTATTGTAGATAGTGGCAGCACGAAAACAGACTGGTGCGTGGTTGATGGTGGCGAGGCTGTTTTCCGCACGGCAGGACATGGCATAAATCCGTTCCAACAGACTGACGCAGAGATTGAGAACATTGTCAATAACGAGTTTGCAAGCGGCTATGGCTATGCCGGGAAAATTGCCGAAATCAAGTTTTACGGTGCAGGATGCCGCGACAGGATGGTGCCGCGCTTGGAGCGGTTGCTCCGCAAGGTGTTCGTCAATGCGGTCAGGGTGGAGGTCTGCTCGGACATTCTTGGGGCGGCGCGGGCTCTGTTTGGCGACAGGGAAGGCATCGCCTGCATACTCGGCACAGGGGCTAATTCGTGCCTGTATGACGGCAGACGGATAACGGCCAACGTGCCTCCGCTCGGCTATATACTTGGCGACGAGGGTAGCGGAGCGGTGCTCGGGCGGATGTTCATTAACGCGTTGTTCAAGGGCGGACTGCCAGCTGCCATGCGTGACGAGTTTCTTAAAGAAACAGGTCTTACGCTGGCAGACATAATAAACAAGGTATATCGCGAACCATTGGCCAACCGCTTCCTTGCAAGTATGTCTATATTTATTCATAATCATATGGGAAACAAAGATTTAAGGAATTTGGTTATAGATAACTTTAGGAGTTTTTTCAAGCGAAATGTAAATCGTTACGGACGCAGGGATTTGCCTGTCGGAGCTGTTGGAAGCATCGCTTTTTATTACAAATCGGAACTGCTTGAAGCCGCAGAGGCCGAAGGCTATACGGTTGGGAAAGTCATAAAAAGTCCGATGGAAGGACTGGTAAGTGTGAAAAGGTGAGAGTATGAAGAATGTGAAAAACAAGAAATAAAGCAGGGAAACGTGCACGATGCGTGCCTTTAAGGCCGTCCAAACGACAAGTTTGGACGGCTCTTTTCGTATGCTTTGTAACGTATTGTAAATCAGAGGGTTGCATTATACATGACAAAAGACCGTCTTTGACGTTGTAAAAGACGGCAAATGGCACGGTCAAAGGCCGCTTTTTGCAGGCTCAAAAGCCGTCTTTTACAACACCGTTTGCCGCTTTCTGTACAGCATGTCAAGATTCTTTACATAATAATTGGATTTTCATTAAAATAAAATATGGGTTTTTATTAAAACTTTGCGAAATAAATTGTACCTTTGCAAGCGTTTTGTAGTGCTACGTTTTATTAAATAAAATATATATGTATTTTATCTTGTTAATTACCGTTTTGATAACGGCTGTTTTCTTGGTCGTGGCTGCTTTTGTCATAGCTAAGTTAATGGGTCCGCGTACGTATAACAAGGTTAAGGGAGAGCCGTTCGAGTGTGGTATTCCTACACATGGTTCTTCATGGATACCAGTGCACGTGGGCTATTATCTTTTCGCCATCCTTTTCCTCGTGTTCGACGTGGAGACGGTTTTCCTCTATCCGTGGGCCGTCGTTGTTAAGGAGTTCGGCGTAATGGCAATGGTCAGCATCTCGTTCTTTTTGTTAGTCTTAGTATTTGGCCTTGCATACGCTTGGCGGAAAGGAGCGTTGGAATGGAAGTAAGAAAACCCGTAATCAAGAGTATTCCTTACTCGGAGTTTAAGGACAATGAATCTCTCGAGAAAATCGTTGACGAGCTTCACGAGGGTGGTGTTAATGTAGTGGTAGGCTCGCTTGACAGCATGATTAACTGGGGCCGTAGCAATTCATTGTGGTCGCTCACTTTCGCTACGAGCTGCTGCGGTATAGAGTTCATGGCCGTGGGATGCGCGCGTTACGACTTCGCACGCTTCGGCTTCGAGGTCACCCGTAACTCTCCGCGCCAGGCCGACCTCATCATGTGTGCGGGAACAATCACGCACAAGATGGCTCCGGCCTTCAAGCGTCTGTATGACCAGATGGCTGAGCCCAAGTACGTGGTTGCCGTCGGCGGATGCGCCATATCGGGCGGCCCGTTCAAGAGCAGCTACCATGTGGTCAAGGGCATAGGCGAGATTGTGCCTGTGGATGTGTACATCCCGGGATGCCCTCCGCGCCCAGAGGCCATACTGTACGGCATGATGCAGTTGCAGCGCAAGGTGAAGGTGGAGAAGTTTTTTGGCGGAGTGAACCACAAGGAGAAGAAGCCTATCATCGTAGACGATGATAATGCGGACAAGGGATGCTTGGCGCGTCTTCGTGAAACATTAAATAAAGTGACGCGATGAAATTAGAACACAAAATATTCGAATTGAACAGCTTTGCCGCAGAAATGGCGAAGCTAAAGAATGAGAAGCATTTTGACTTCCTCGTTACTATCGTAGGTGAGGATTTCGGAGAAGAAGGCCTCGGTGCCGTGTACATCCTTGAGAATACAGAGACGCACGAGCGTATGAGCGTCAAGGCTGTAAACGGTGACCGTGACAACGCTTACATCCCTACGGTTAGCAACCTTTGGAAAGGCGCGGAAATACTGGAGCGCGAGGTGTATGACTTCTACGGTATCAAGTTCCTTGGCAACAAGGACATGCGCCGGTTGTATCTCCGTTCAGACTTCAATGGTTATCCGTTCAGGAAGGACTACGACATGAGTCCCGAGAACAACCAGTACACCCTTGAGGATGACCCTGAGCCTGACTATACCGTTGAGTACAACCTTAACAGCGACGGCAAGCTCGTTGCCACACAGCACAAGCTCTTTACCGACGACGATTACGTAATCAACATCGGCCCGCAGCACCCAGCCACCCACGGCGTGCTCCGCCTACAGACAATCCTCGACGGAGAGGTAATCCGCAAGGTATATCCGCATTGCGGATACATCCACCGCGGCATCGAGAAGATGTGCGAGAGCTATACCTATCCGCAGACATTGGCTCTGACAGACCGTCTTGACTATCTCTCGGCCATGATGAACCGCCACGCTCTCGTGTCGGTAATCGAGGAGGGGATGGGCATCGAACTGTCTGACCGCATAAAGTATATCCGCACAATAATGGATGAGCTTCAGCGTCTCGACTCACACATGCTTTACTTCGGATGCTGCGCCCAGGACCTTGGAGCGCTTACCGCATTCATTTATGGTATGCGTGACCGCGAGCAGGTGCTCAACGTTATGGAAGAGACCACGGGCGGACGCCTTATCCAGAACTATTATAGAATAGGTGGCTGCCAGGCCGACATTGACCCGAATTTCGTGAAGAACGTGAAGAAGCTTTGCGAATACGTCAAGCCTATGTTCAAGGAATATGACGATATCTTCACCGGCAACGTTATCCTGCAAAACCGTTTCAAGGGTGTAGGCGTACTGTCAAGGGAAGATGCCATATCTTACGGTTGTACCGGCGGTACGGGACGTGCGTGCGGATGGCATAACGACGTCAGGAAGAACCATCCATACGATTTGTATGGCAAGGTTGATTTCGATGAGATTACGTACACCAACGGCGACTGCTTCGACCGTTACAAGGTGCGTCTCGACGAGATGCGCCAGAGCGTACGCATACTTGAGCAGCTGATTGACAATATCCCTGAAGGCGAATTCTACATCAAGCAGAAGCCGATAATAAAGGTGCCAGAGGGAACATGGTACACAAGTTGCGAGGGAAGCCGTGGTGAAATAGGCGTTTACCTGCGGAGCGACGGTGGAAAGAATCCTTGCCGACTGAAGTTCCGCCCGATGGGCTTGCCGCTCGTCTCGGCTATGGACACTATCTGCCGTGGCGAGAAGATAGCTGACCTGATTTCAATCGGTGCCACGCTCGACTATGTGATTCCTGATATTGACAGATAATAAAAAGGTGAGAAAGTGAGATGGTGAGAAGGTGAGAAACGGCATGGCATTTGTCTTTATTCCCTTGTTCCTTAACTCCTTTACTCCTCCATTAATAACTTAAACTTTAAAGAAAAGTGTTCGATTTTAGTATAGTAACGACATGGTTTGACAGCCTGCTCAGGGACACCCTCGGGTTGGGCAATTTCTTGTCAATCCTTATTGAGTGCGTCATTGTCGGACTGCTAATCCTTGTGGCTTACGCCATGCTGGCAATCGTGCTCATATATATGGAACGTAAGGTCTGCGCTTTCTTCCAGTGCCGTCTTGGCCCGATGCGTGTCGGCAAGTGGGGTATCTTCCAGGTGTTCGCCGATGTGTTGAAGATGCTCATCAAGGAAATTTTCCCTGTGGACAAGGCAGACAAGCTCCTCTATGTCATAGCTCCGTTCCTTGTCATAATAGGCAGTGTAGGCGCATTTTCGTTCATGCCTTGGAACAAGGGGGCCGGAATTCTTGACTTCAATGTTGGCGTATTCCTGCTTACGGCAATCTCAAGTATTGGCGTTGTAGGTATTTTCCTTGCCGGATGGAGTTCTAACAACAAGTATTCTGTAGTTTCGGCGATGCGTGGTGCCGTACAGATGATTTCTTACGAAATGTCCCTTTGCCTTTGCCTTATAACGGCAGTGGCTTTGACTGGCACGATGAGTCTTTCAGGCATAGTTGAGTCACAGAACGACGGATGGCTGATTTTCAAGGGACATATCCCGGCGATTATCGCATTCCTGGTATTCCTTATTGCTGGTAACGCCGAGGCCAACCGCGGCCCGTTCGATTTGGCCGAGGCCGAGAGCGAGCTTACAGCCGGTTACCACACGGAGTATTCAGGTATGGGCTTCGGCTTCTTCTATTTGGCCGAATACCTTAACTTGTTCATCATCGCAGGTGTTGCTTCTACGGTGTTCCTTGGCGGTTGGATGCCGCTTCACATCGCAGGGCTTGACGGGTTCAATGCCGTTATGGATTATATTCCAGGCATTGTGTGGTTCTTGGTCAAGACATTCTTCCTTATCTGGATATTGCTTTGGATAAAGTGGACATATCCGCGTCTGCGTATCGACCAGATACTTAAGCTCGAATGGAAGTATCTCATGCCGCTTAGCCTGCTCAACCTGGTGATAATGACAATAGTTGTAGCCCTTGGCTGGCATTTCTAAATGGGATAATGTATTTTAAGATTGAAGACATTTAATTAAATGGAAGAGAATAAGAATTCATATTTTGGCGGAATAAGGGACGGACTGAAGTCTTTGGCTACTGGTCTTGGTGTCACTTTCCGTGAATATCTCACGAAGAAAGTCACCGAGCAGTACCCGGAGAACAGGAAGACTACCCTTCATGTTTCGCCACGTCACCGCGGACGTCTTATTATGCCGCAGGACGCTGAAGGCAACAATAAGTGCATAGCCTGCAAGCTTTGTGAAATGGCTTGTCCTAATGGCACAATCAAGGTTGTTCAGAAAACGGTTGAGACGGAGGACGGAAAGAAGAAACGTGTACTTGACGACTACATTTACGACCTTGGCGAGTGCATGTTCTGCGAGTTGTGCGTAAATGCGTGTCCTCACGATGCCATAAAGTTTGTCAACGATTTCGAGAACGCAACGTTCAGTCGTGGCAGCCTTGTGCAGCATCTTAACAAGGAAAAGTTTGAAACACCTCTGCCTAATCTTACTGACGGAGGTGCACCTTTTGAGATTGGTACATTTAATACAAGTACAAAATAATAAAAGGAGAACGTGAATATGGCTAATATGGTAATGTTTTTGATTCTTGCTGTCGTCATCCTCGGCTCTGCTATAGTATGCGTGATGACGAAGCGGATTATGAGAGCGGCCACTTTCCTGTTGTTCGTTCTCTTGGGTGTGGCTGGTTTGTACTTCCTGCTTGACTATACGTTCTTGGGCGCAGCCCAGATAAGCGTATATGCTGGAGGTATAACCATGATTTACATCTTTGCAATCCAATTGGTAAGCAAGCGTACGTTGCAAGGTCTTGTAGAGCGTTTCAAGGGAAGCCGTGTGGCTTTCGGTACATTGATGGCTCTTGTCGGACTTGTTACGGTCGTAGCAGTGTTTTTCAAGAATAAGTTTATCGACATGTCAATGCAGATGGCGGACGCAGAAGTTCCGATGAACGTTATAGGCAAGACGCTTATGGGTTCTGAGAAATATCAGTATGTGTTGCCGTTCGAGTTCATCTCGGTGTTTCTGCTTGCGTGCATCATCGGTGGAATTGTAATATCGAGAAAGGAGTAATATAGTATGGTACCAGTTGAATTTTTCTTTGTGCTTTCTGCACTGCTGTTTTTCATCGGCGTGTTCGGTTTCGTCACAAGGCGTAACTTGATAGCCATGCTGATTTCCGTTGAGTTGATACTCAATTCTGTCGATATTAACTTTGCTGCCTTCAACCGCTTGCTCTTCCCTGGACAGATGGAAGGTTTCTTCTTTACTTTGTTCAGCATTGGTGTAAGTGCGGCGGAGACGGCGGTTGCAGTGGCTATTATTATTAATGTTTACCGCAATTTCCACAGTGACCAGGTGAACTGTATTGAAAACATGAAAAATTAATGTGTTATGGACTATAGTTTTGTATTTTTAATACTCTTGTTGCCTGCTCTCACGTTTGTGTTGCTCGGCCTGGCGGGAATGAAAATGTCCCATAAGGTTGCCGGGATGATAGGAACGTGCTCGTTGGCAATTGTTACTGTGCTGTGTTATTACACGGCTTTCGAGTATTTTCTCATTCAGGGTAGGGATGTCGCAACGGGGCTTTATCCTACTGTTACCGTGTTTGACATTACATGGTTGAAGTTTTCCGAACTTCTAACATTTAACATAGGTTTCCGCATAACGCCGATTTCAGCTATGATGCTTATCGTTATTTCTACGGTCAGCTTCATGGTTCACATCTATTCATTTGGCTACATGCACGGTGAAAAAGGTTTTCAGCGTTATTACGCGTTCTTGAGCCTTTTCACAATGTCTATGCTTGGCTTGGTTGTAGCTACCAACATTTTCCAGATGTATCTTTTCTGGGAGCTTGTAGGTGTCAGCTCATATCTTCTCATCGGATTTTATTATCCGTTGCACGCGGCAGTCGCGGCATCTAAGAAGGCGTTTATCGTTACGCGTTTTGCCGATTTGTTCTTCCTCATAGGTATCTTGTTCTACAGCTTCTATGTAGGAACGTTCAATTACGACCTTACGGCTATGCCTGAGGCACAGATGGGTGCGCTTCAGCAGGCAGGATGGATTATGCCAACTGCATTGTTCATGATGTTTATCGGTGGTGCAGGTAAGAGTGCGATGTTCCCGTTGCACATCTGGTTGCCCGACGCAATGGAAGGCCCGACTCCTGTCAGTGCCCTTATCCACGCGGCTACGATGGTTGTTGCTGGCGTGTATCTTGTGGCAAGCCTGTTCCCGCTGTTTATCGAGTTTGCTCCCGAGGCATTACATTGGGTTGCTTATATTGCTGCATTTACAGCTTTCTATGCTGCCGCAGTGGCTTGTTGCCAGAGTGACATCAAGCGTGTGCTTGCATTCTCTACGATTTCGCAGATTGGCTTCATGCTTGTAGCTCTCGGAGTTTGCATGCCTGACTCCGAGCTTGGCAAGGTTGCCATGACCGAGGAATATGCAGACGTAAACGGACTTGGTTATATGGCCGGAATGTACCATCTGTTCACCCATGCCATGTTCAAGGCTTGCCTGTTCTTGGGTGCAGGTTGCATAATTCATGCGGTGCATTCAAATGAGAAAATGTACATGGGCGGTTTGCGTAAGTATATGCCGGTAACCCATTGGACATTCCTTATATCGTGTCTTGCAATCGCCGGTATTCCGTTCTTCTCTGGCTTCTGCTCGAAGGATGAAATTCTTGTAGCTTGTTACAATTTCTCTCCTGTGATGGGTGTTGTTATGAGTGGAATTGCTGCAATGACAGCGTTCTATATGTTCCGCCTTTATTACTCTATATTCTGGGGCAAGAGCTATTACGAAACCCACAAGGCTGAAGGCGCACACCAGCCGCACGAGGCTCCGTCTTCAATGACGATACCTTTGGTGGTCTTGTCTGCGATAACTATGCTTGTCGGCATTTTCGGTACTCTGCATGTATTCGAGTTCGGCGAGTTTGTTTCAGCAAACGGTATCGGTTTCGGCACTCATACTAATTGGGCTGTGGCAGGAGCAAGCACTGTTCTTGCGCTCTGCGGCATCGGACTTGCTACTTATATGTATAAAGGTGAGGAGACACCTGTTGCAGATATGTTGGCAAAGAAGTTCCCACGCCTGCATGAGGCGGCATACCGCCGTTTCTACCTTGATGAAGTGTGGATGTTCGTAACCCATAAGATTGTCTTCCGTTGCTTTAGCCGTCCTATTGCATGGTTCGACCGTCATGTCGTTGACGGAGCGATGAATTTCATAGCATGGGGGACTAACGAGGCAGGCGAGAGCATCCGCGGCTGGCAGAGTGGCGACGTGCGCCAGTATGCGGTATGGTTCCTTACCGGAACGGTTGCATTAGTCTTGTTATGTATTTGTCTATAAAAGAAAACCGGTAAAATGAGTATATTAAGTTTATTTGTAGTAATTCCCGCGCTGATGTTGCTTGGCCTTTGGCTGGCAAAGAATCTCAATCAGGTGCGCGGCGTAATGGTTGTTGGAGCATCGTGTCTGTTGCTCTTGTCCATTTGGTTGACTATTGCATTCATACAGATGCGTGCCGGAGGCAACACTGACGAGATGTTGTTTACATACAGCATACCTTGGTTCAAGCCTTTGAACATTGCATATTCTGTCGGTGTTGATGGTATTTCGGTTGTGATGCTGCTTCTGTCAAGCATCATCGTGTTTACCGGAACATTCGCTTCTTGGCAGCTCAAACCGCTGACAAAGGAGTATTTCCTATGGTTTACCCTGTTGAGCACAGGCGTTTACGGCTTCTTCATCACTACCGACATGTTCACCATGTTCATGTTCTACGAGGTTGCACTTATACCTATGTACCTTCTTATCGGTGTATGGGGCAGCGGCCACAAGGAGTATTCGGCGATGAAGCTTACGCTTATGCTTATGGGTGGCTCGGCATTGCTTATCCTTGGTATTCTCGGCATCTATTTCGGTAGTGGTGCAACGACGATGAATGTGCTTGAGATTGCCCAGATGCACAACATTCCGGTTGAGATGCAAAAGGTGTTCTTCCCGTTTGTATTCATTGGTTTCGGCGTTCTTGGAGCATTGTTCCCGTTCCATACATGGAGTCCCGACGGTCACGCTTCTGCGCCGACGGCAGTGTCTATGCTCCATGCCGGTGTGCTTATGAAGCTTGGAGGTTACGGATGCTTCCGCATTGCGATGTTCCTTCTGCCCGAGGCTGCTCATGAATTGGCTTGGATATTCATCATCCTTACGACCATTTCGGTTGTTTACGGAGCCTTGTCGGCTTGCGTGCAGACCGACCTGAAGTACATCAACGCATATTCGTCTGTGTCTCACTGCGGTCTGGTGCTTTTCGCATTGCTTATGATGACAAAGACATCTTGCACGGGTGCTATCCTCCAGATGCTTTCACACGGATTGATGACGGCCTTGTTCTTTGCCCTTATTGGTATGATATACGGCCGTACACATACCCGTGACGTGCGCCAGCTTGGCGGTTTGATGAAGATTATGCCGTTCCTCAGTGTCGGCTATGTAGTTGCCGGTTTGGCCAACCTCGGTTTGCCTGGATTCTCCGGCTTCGTTGCCGAGATGACCATCTTTGTCGGCTCTTTTGCCAACAATGACGTATTCCACCGCACGGCTACAATCATAGCTTGTACGAGTATCGTGGTGACAGCAGTCTACATCCTGCGCGTTGTGGGCAAAATCCTTTATGGAAAGGTTGCCGACCCGCATTATGAGACACTTACCGATGCGACATGGGACGAGCGCGTGGCAGTTTGCTGCCTCATCTTCTGTGTGGCCGGACTTGGTATCGCTCCGCTTTGGGCGAGCGATGTCATCGACAACGCTTTGGTTCCAATCCTCGACCACATCAACAATGTTTCAGCAATAGCGGCAATATGATAATCGGGGAATTTAAAGAATTTATGGAAGTTATAGAATTTAAAGCCGATACCCTTGCCAGATTTGATAAACCAATATGGCATTTGTCTTTAACTTCTGAGCGAGTATAGCGAGCGGTAACTTCTTTAACTCCTTTAAAATATAGAACAATGAATTACAGTCAATTTTTAAACATGATACCGGAAGCCACGCTGATGGCTATCCTCATTATCGTCTTCATCGCCGATTTCGCATCGTCGCGCAACAGCGAGCGTAAGTGGTTCAATCCGCTTGTATGCCTGCTGATGCTCGTGCAGGTGCTTGTCAGCGTGTGGCCCCAGGAGCCAACGTCTGCATTCGGCGGCATGTATGTTACCACGGCTGCGGTGAATGTAATGAAGACAGTCCTTGCCGCAGGCACGCTCATCGTGCTTATACAGGCGCGCAAGTGGCTTAGCCGTACAGATACAAGTTTCAAGGAAGGCGAGTTCTACATGCTTGTAATCTCTACGCTGCTCGGTATGAACATGATGATGAGTGCAGGGCATTTCCTGATGTTCTTCCTCGGACTTGAAATGGCTTCAGTGCCCATGGCTTGCCTTGTGGCTCTCGACAAGTACCGCCACAACTCGGCTGAAGGTGCTGCCAAGTTCATACTTACCGCAACGTTCTCAAGCGGAGTTATGCTTTACGGCATTTCGTTCATCTACGGAGCGGTCGGCACGCTTTACTTCGACGACGTGGCTACAGTGCTGGCTGCCAAGCAGAACCTTACCATGGCAATAATGGGCATGGTGTTCTTTTTCAGCGGACTGGGCTTCAAAATCAGCCTTGTGCCGTTCCACTTTTGGACGGCAGACGCTTACCAGGGTGCGCCGACAACCGTTACCGGCTATCTTAGCGTCATTTCAAAGGGCGCGGCAGCCTTCACGCTGATGGCAATATTGATGAAAGTGTTTGCTCCACTGACGGAGTATTGGACGTTGGTGCTCTATGTGCTCGTAGTCCTGACAATTACCGTCGGCAACCTCTTTGCCATCCGTCAGAAAGACCTCAAGCGCTTCATGGCGTTCAGTTCAATCTCACAGGCAGGCTATATCATGCTCGCCGTAATCGGCGACAGCGCAATGGGCGTAGCCGCTCTGTCTTATTATGTGCTGGTTTATGTTGTCGCCAACTTGGCGGTCTTCGCCGTTATCGGCGTAGTCGAGGAAAACAACGGTGGCGTTACTGACATGGATGCCTACAACGGCTTGTACACTACAAACCCGAAACTCTCGCTCCTGATGACGTTCGCGCTGTTCTCGCTGGCCGGCATTCCGCCGTTTGCCGGCATGTTCAGCAAGTTCTTCGTCTTCATGGCAGCTGCTGAAGAGGGTTCACCGCTTACTTACCTCGTAGTGTTCATAGCTTTGGTAAACACAGTAGTCAGCCTTTACTACTATCTGCTTATCGTCAAGGCGATGTACATCAAGAACTCTGAAAATCCGTTGCCTACGTTCAAGAGCGACGGCAACACCAAGCTCGCCCTTGCAATCTGCACCGCAGGCATACTGCTCTTCGGTGTATGCAGCTTCTTCTATGACTGGATAGAAATGGCAGCTTAGTCGCTTTTCAGTAGACAAAAGAGAATAATTTACGAGCAGACAGGGCTATTTGCCTTGTCTGCTTTTTTATTGTTTATATCGTCAATGTTTTTTTGTTTTTGTGATGGATGTCTTGTTTTTAGGCTTTGGCGCCAATCGCCATTTTTATGTGTACAAACATGTCTCTGTTTATAAAATGCGGTCTTTCGCGTTCCAAAACACGGTAAATTGGACGCAGAAAGACCGTCTTTCGTATTGCAAAAGGCGGCCTTTTGTACGGCGGTTGTTAATAGGCTGATTATCAATGTGTTATGGATATGTCGCGAACGGACGGCTAAAACGGAACGTTTAGGCCGTCCAAGCACATCGTTTGGACGGCCTAAACACATTGTTTGGACGGCTCTTATTCCGTCAAATTATAGTTCGTTGTATAAGAAGCCGTTACATTACGGTAAGCCGTCAGTTGTGTTTTTTCACCCGTAGTTGCCAGAATGCTACGGCAGATGCAGCCGCAACGTTGAGCGAATCTACGCCGTGGTGCATGGGTATGCGCACCGTGTAGTCGGCTTTTGATATTGTGTCCGTTGGCAAACCGTCGCCTTCCGTGCCCATTATTATGGCAAGCCGAGGTTCGTCGGCAAGTATTGGCGAGTCTAACGGGATGGATTTGTCGGTCAGGGCCATGGCAACCGTCTTGAAACCGCAGGCCTTCAGGCTGTCTGGTTCACCGTCAAGCCATGTCCAAGGGACGAGGAACACAGACCCCATCGACACGCGGACGGCGCGTCGGTTCAGCGGGTCGCACGAGTTGCGGGTCAGCAGCACGGCATCGATGCCAAGCGCGGCGGCCGAGCGGAATATGGCTCCTATATTGGTCGTATCTACCACATTGTCTATTATGACTACACGTTTTGCGCCCTGGCATACCTCTTCCACCGTTTTTTGTTGTGGTCTGCGCATGGCGCAGAGTACGCCGCGCGTCAGCGTGTAGCCGGTCAGTCGTGCCAGCAGTTCACGCTCTCCTGTGTATATGGGGATGTCGCCGCATAGTGATATAATGTCCGCTGCGTCGCCTGTAGTGTGCCTGCGCTCGCACAACATGGCGATAGGCTCAAGTCCGGCACCGAGTGCTGTGCGTATTACTTTCGGGCTTTCGGCTATGAATACGCCTTTATCCTGTTCGGCACGGTTGCGCAGTTGCGCCTCGGTCAGCGACGAGAATACCTCTACGCCGGGATGTTCGAGCGACTTTATGTTGATTATTGCCATTGTGAGTATTGGTATGTTGTAACTAAAAAGTTGTGTTATTTAATGTTGCAAAGTTATGTGTTTTCTTCTCATTGTTACACTTTTTCTGTCCTGAATTTGGCATATGGGGTTATAAATCATTATATTTGCAAGTGCTTGGCGATGTTTTTTGCCGTCTGTGCAGACATGGACGTGTGATGGGTTGCCTGCATCTTAATCATGAAATGGAAAAACACTAATGCTTATGAGAACATTTTTTATTGCCTTGGGATTGTCCTTTTTGTCTGTCGGCAGTGTCTGTTCGCAGGTTGGCAATGGCCTTCCTACATTCCGTAACACAGGAAATCCGTTGATAACCGACAAGTTTACTGCCGACCCTGCGCCGATGGTGTATGACGGCAGGCTCTATCTGTATGTCGGACACGACGAGTATTATGAGGGGCAGGACACAGCCTCCGGCGGAAAGGAATTCAACATTACCGAGTGGCTTTGTTATTCAACCGACGACATGCAGACGTGGACAGACCACGGCGCAGTGCTTAGTCCTGCCGATTTTAGCTGGGCGGTAGGGGAGGCATGGGCATCCCAGGTGATAGAGAAAGACGGCAAGTTTTATTATTATACCACGGTGCAGGCAGGCGAGCCTTACACCGGCAAGGCGGTCGGCGTTGCCGTCGGCGATTCGCCTACGGGGCCTTTCAAGGATGCCATCGGCAAGCCGTTGGTGTGCGACACGATGACCTCCAACGGCGAGCGCGGCTGGTGGAACGACATAGACCCTACCGTGCTGATAGACGACGAAGGACAGGGCTGGCTCTGCTGGGGCAACGGCACATGCTTCCTTGCAAAGCTTAAGCCTAACATGATTGAGCTTGACGGCGGCATACAGGTGGTTGATTTGCCTAAATATATGGAAGGGCCGTGGCTCCACAGGCGTGGCGACATGTATTATCTTACCTACGCCTCAATGGGCGATGGCAATGAGGCTATAGCATATGCCACTGCACCGTCTGTATCAGGGCCGTGGACTTACCGCGGCGAACTTACGGGCATGGCCGAGAACAGCTTTACTATACATCCGGGAATAATAGAGTTTAAGGGCAGATGGTACTTGTTCTACCATAATGCGACTCTTACGTTGGACGGTCGCCCGGGGGCCATCGGGCGCAGGAGCGTGTGCGTTGACGAACTGTTTTACAACCCTGACGGGACGATGAAATTTGTAGAGCAGACAAAGAAGGGCGTAAGCGCTGAATAGTTTGGCGGCTTTCCTATTTGTATAAGTATATGTTTGTTTTGTTCAGACAATTATGTAATAACAGTTGAATAGATATTTATGAAAACACTTTTTTCTGTATTGGTGTGCGTGCTTGCATCGTTTGCGGCTGCCGCCCAGCCCTTGCCGGAAGGTGTGCCTGCGCAGACCAATGTTCCGGAAATGAAATATCCTTGTGTTGACAATTCGTCGCGAGCTACGTTTAAGCTGAAGGCACCGGAGGCGCGTGACGTGCAGGTTGACATTTGCGGCAAGAAATGGCCGATGACGAAAGGTGCCGACGGCGTATGGAGTGTTACGACAGACCCTCTTGTCGAAGGCTTCCATTATTATTTTCTGATAGTTGACGGCGTGGCCGTAAACGACCCGGCGAGTGAGACTTTCTTTGGTTGCGGAAAGATGGCAAGCGGCATAGAAATATCTGAAACGCCCGATGCAGCGGCTTATTATACTTATGACAAGTCGGTTGCTCATGGCCAGGTACGTGAATGCCATTATTATTCTTCGGTTGAGAATAAGGAACGCAGGTGCTTTGTTTATACTCCGGCCGATTATGACACCAATGTTTCCAAGCGTTATCCCGTGCTGTATCTACAGCATGGCATGGGTGAGGATGAGCGTGGATGGAGCCAGCAAGGCAAGATGGCAAACATTCTTGACAACCAGATAGCTTCAGGCAAATGTGCGCCGATGATTGTTGTCATGGATTATGGAAACTGCGGATATATACATGGAACAAAGCCGGGTGAGACGCGCGAGGAGTTTGGAGCTTCGTTTACTCCTATACTGCTGAACGACATAATCCCATATGTCGACAGGACATTCCGCACCCTTACCGACAGGGACAACCGCGCCATGGCCGGCTTGTCGTGGGGAGGCCATCAGACATTCAATACGACATTGGCCAATCTTGACAAGTTTGCTTACATCGGAGCGTTCAGCGGGGCTATATTCCTGCCGCCGCAGGCCGACATTCGCCAGGTGTATGACGGTGTGTTCGCCGATGCCGGCAAGTTCAACAGCCAAGTACACACATTGTTCTTGGGCATGGGCTCGGAGGAAAACATGGGCAGCCGTCAGTTGAGTGAGAAACTTAAGGCTGCTGGCATAAACAATGTTTATTATGAATCTCCTGGTACGCACCATGAATGGCTGACGTGGCGCAGGTGTCTTAATGAGTTTCTTCCTTTGATTTTTAAGATTGATAAGTAGTGATACATATGGCATTGTGTTATGTAGATTGTTAGAAATAAGCTGTTGGCTTTGTACTGGCATTATGAATTATCACGGTTTTGCTTTCTTTCATTCTTTAATATAATAATGTGTGTTTTTCACAGCTGCTGCCTTTAATTGTGAATGTCTGTTAAATTCAGGTTATAATTGCGAGAAATTTGTTGTAATATTTGGTGGTTGTTTTTAAAGTGTGTACTTTTGCATCCGCTTTTGAGGGTTTGCCCCTCAGGGCGAAGTTCTTTGAAAGATTGTCACAGGCGAGGAGCGAGTAAGGGAGCGCCTTGGTTGCGTGGAGGGGGACATCCCTTTCCTGCAAGGAGAGGCGGCCTTGAAGGTATACGTTAAAAGAAAAGAATTATATACAGTGTAGAGTTTGATCCTGGCTCAGGATGAACGCTGGCTACAGGCTTAACACATGCAAGTCGCGGGGCAGCGGGAGGAGTGCTTGCACTCCTTGCCGGCGACCGGCGCACGGGTGAGTAACGCGTATCCAACCTGCCCCTGTCCCCGGCACAGCCCTCCGAAAGGGGGATTAATGCGGGATGCGGCCGCGCGACGGCATCAGGTCGCGGCGAAAGGGTTTCGGCCCGGACAGGGATGGGGATGCGTCCGATTAGCTTGACGGCGGGGTGACGGCCCACCGTGGCGACGATCGGTAGGGGCCCTGAGAGGGGAATCCCCCACATTGGGACTGAGACACGGCCCAAACTCCTACGGGAGGCAGCAGTGAGGAATATTGGTCAATGGGCGTAAGCCTGAACCAGCCAAGTAGCGTGAGGGACGAAGGCCCTACGGGTTGTAAACCTCTTTTGTGCGGGGACAAAGTTCGCGACGTGTCGCGTTTTGCGGGTACCGCACGAATAAGGACCGGCTAATTCCGTGCCAGCAGCCGCGGTAATACGGAAGGTCCGG
>ENA-ORSA01000096-ORSA01000096.1-human-gut-metagenome-genome-assembly--contig:-NODE-96-length-102883-cov-8.601957_pt1 | contig 102883 bp, 98 predicted proteins | sample MGYA00242179_ERZ509142 | MGnify/ENA primary metagenome ERZ509142 (study PRJEB26280, sample SAMEA2338659) | human gut metagenome | biome: human gut; feature: human-associated habitat; material: faeces... | reverse complement strand
TCGCTGCCAAGGAAATAGCCGACAGTAATGAGCGCGGTTTTGGTAATATTGTATTTAGCCGCGGTTTCGGCAATAGTGCCTACCGTGCAGCGGCAAACTTTTTCATCCGGCCAGGAAGCCTTATAAACAATGGCTGCCGGGGTATCTTCTTTGTAACCGCCTGCAATGAGTTCTTTCTGGAGTTTTTCCAGCATGCTGGAACTTAAAAAGATTACCATTGTTGCATTGTGCGCAGCATAATCGGCAATTTTTTGTTTTGAAGGAACAGGAGTGCGCCCTTCCATACGGGTAATAATAACCGACTGGCTTACATTCGGCAGAGTGTATTCTGCTTTTAAAGCGGCTGCAGCAGCGCAGAAGGAACTTACGCCGGGCACAATTTCATAATCGAGCCCATAGCTGCGCAGAAGGTCAATCTGTTCGCGGTGAGCGCCGTAAATGCTGGGGTCGCCGGTATGCAGGCGTACAACCAGCTTGCCGCTCTGTGCTGCCGGTACCATGGCTGCAATAACTTCTTCCAAAGTCATTTTTGCGCTGTCCATAATTACGCAGTCAGGTTTCGCATATTTTAAAAGTTCTGGGTTAACTAAGGAACCGGCATAAATAATAAGGTCAGCCTTTTCCAAAAGTTCTTTGCCTTTCACCGTAATTAAATCCACGGCACCCGGGCCTGCGCCAATAAAATAAATCATTTATCAAACTCCTTTTCCTTAACTAAAATTATCGAAAAATAACTGCTTTTTTCGTCAATCTCATTCAAATCACGGTAAACTTTTTCGCCGGGCAAGCCGCAGCGTTCCACCATTGCGGCATGGCTCAAAAGCCCGCGCTCTTTAAGTTCGTCACGCACACTGGCAATCTGGCTGGCCGATTTCATCAGCACTTTATTGCCGGGCGCGTCTAAAAATTTACTCGATTCTTTATAACTGCCGGGCAGGATGATTAAAGGCTCTGCCTTTTCGCACAGCGATACGTTAAGCTTTGCGGCAACGGCGCAGAAGCTGGTTACACCGGCAACGAGTTCCGCATCATAGCCTGCTTTAAGCACCAGTTTATGCACATAAATGCAGGTTGCGTAAACAGTCGGGCAGCCAAGCGTGATGAACACCACGTTTTTGCCTTCGTCCAAAAGTTTGGTAATGGTATCGGCGCCATCCTGGTGTGCCTTGGCCAAAGCGTCTTTATCCTTCGTCATCGGCATGTAAATAACAACCTGTTCCTTTTCGTCGATATTTACAATCTGATTAACGATATTTTTTGCAGTCATAATATCGCCGTCGCCTTTGGGAAGCGCTACAACATCGCATTCCTTCAAAAGGCGCACCGCCTTCAGCGTCATCAGTTCCGGGTCGCCGGGGCCAATGCCTACGCTGTACAATTTACCTCGCATTATCTTCATCCTTCCTTTTCATCTGATGCAGTTTTATAAGTTCATCAGCATGGGCTGTTTTGCCCAAAATGCCATATACGTTGGAAAACATCAGCGCGCCGGTTTTTAACTTGCCGTGCACGCGGTGCTGTATATAATAATCTATTTTTCCGGTAACTGCTGGCATAACTTTGTCAAACAGGTTTTCTGCCTTTAAAATTTTAATAACTTCGTCAGTAGTCAGCGCTTCGTAAATTTTACGCCCCGTTTCAAGGCCTGCACCGTTAAACAGCGCCTGCAAGGCAAACAGTTCGGTGCGGCAGTCCGCATACTTGCTGTGCGTATTCATTACGCCCTGTGCCAGTTTTACCAGCTTGCCGCTGTGCCCTATCAAAAGCAGGCTTTCAAAGCCTTTATATACGGCATAGTCCAAAAGCTCGCCCACAAAGTTGCTGCATGTAACGGCGTTGTCAATATCCACCTGCAAATTATCACGCGTAAAATCTTCGCCATAGTTGCCAAAAAATACCAATAAATCTTTATTGCCCTTTTCGGCCTGCACATTTATTTCGGTGTACATGGTTTCAATCAGTGCCGTGTCGCTCATCGGTTCAACTATGCCGCTGGTGCCCAAAATGCTGATGCCGCCTTCAATGCCAAGGCGCGGGTTAAAAGTTTTAGGCGCTATCTGTACACCTGCCGGGGCAGATATTGTAACCTTCAGACTGCCGCTGTAATTAAACTGTTCTGCTGCATCACGCAGGCTTTTTAAAATCATTTTGCGCGGCACAGGGTTAATGGCAGGACCGCCCACGCTGCACGCAAGGCCCGGCTTTGTTACCCTGCCGACGCCTTCGCCGCCTTCAATAATATCTTCCGGCGCGTCAGTTTTTTCAACTTTGGCATAAATTAAAATGCCATTGGTGTCATCAGGGTCGTCGCCGCTGTCTTTTTGTATGGCGCAGCAAACGTAATCCGGCGTCATTTCAACCTCGTGCGTTTCAAGGTGCAGCCGCACGCCTTTGGGTGTATCTATATCGGCAAAATCAATGCGGCGCCCCGAAAGCAGCATCATAGCCGCGGCCTTGGCAGCAGCAGCGGCACAGCTTCCGGTTGTGTAACCGCAGCGCATTTGTTTGCCCTGCGAAAATGTGTATTCTTCCATAAAAATCCTTTCCAAATTCCGGCACAATACGCCGGAACAGCTGCCTTTAATAATAAAAAAGGCTCCTGCCCTACGGCAGAAGTCACAAATACCAACAACACCGCTTGCGCAGTGTTCCTTTTGCTCTCTCCATCGCCCGTAGATACAGCCATTATCAGCCATGCTTCCGGCTAAAACCGGCGGCGGGACCGCTGCGGGCTTGCACCGCAGTACACAGGCCGATTTATTCACTTACCGTATCATTATAACATAGAATTTTTAAAAGTCCAATAAAAATCGTTCCCGGCAAGTTAAATATTGCCCGCTTTGACTGCCCCTGCTATAATATAACAGATACAGGAGGACGATATTTATGAATATGCAGGAAATGATTGCGCGCATTAACTTTCTGGCACGCAAAAAACGCACCGAAGGCTTAACCGAAGGCGAACTTATTGAGCAGAAAGAACTTTACGAGCTTTACCTTGGCAACATCCGTGCGCAGGTAAAACAAAAACTGGACAGCATTACCTTTGTTGATAAAGAACCGCCGGTGCAGCACTGATGTTTACTCTTGGACACGGAACCATTTATTACGAAGACGAATTTTTGCTCGTCATCAATAAACCTGCCGGAATGTTGGTACACCCAACGGTTAAAGAGGACGGCAGCACTTTATATAATTTTGTAAAGCGGTATTACGAAGCCCGTAATATAGAAAGCGGCCTGCACCCTGTTTCAAGGCTAGACCGCAATACTTCCGGGCTTGTTGTTTTTGCCAAGCAGCCGCGCATACAGTTTTTGCTTTCGCAGCAGCAAATGGTAAAAAAATACCTTGGCATTACGGCAAACCTTCCGCCTGCCGCAGAAGGCATTATTGAAGCGCCCATTGCCCGCAAGGAAGGCAGTATAATTGAGCGCTGCATCAGCGAAAGCGGCAAATATGCCCGCACCGATTACCGCGTGCTTTTTACAAATAAAAACATGGCACTTGCGGAACTTACGCTGCACACTGGGCGCACCCACCAGATACGCGTGCACCTTGCGCATATAGGCTGCCCGCTTTATAACGACAACCTTTACGGAACGCCCGGGCCGCAGAGCCGTCACGCGCTGCACGCCAGTTATTTAAAATTTACCCACCCCGTTACCGGCAGGGTTTTGGAAATTTCCTGCGGGCTTCCGGAAGATTTGCGTAAAATTATATACTAATTATCAATATAGTATGCTATAATTAACTTATAAAATTCTTGAAAAGGAGTTGTAGCAAATGCCATTAGTAACATCTACAGAAATGTTTAAAAAAGCCTATGAAGGACATTACGCTGTTGGCGCGTTCAATGTCAATAATATGGAAATTATACAGGGAATTGTTTCTGCCGCCAAGGAAGAAAATTCCCCTTTAATTTTGCAGGTTTCCGCAGGCGCACGCAAATACGCCAGCCACATTTATTTAATGAAACTGGTAGAAGCAGCCGTTGAAGACACCGGCCTGCCCATCTGCCTGCACCTTGACCACGGCGAAGATTTTGAAATCTGCAAAGCCTGCGTTGACGGCGGCTTTACCTCCGTTATGATCGACGGCAGCAAGCATCCGTTTGAAGAAAACATTGAGCTTACCAAACGTGTTGTTGACTATGCCCACAACAAAGGCGTTGTTGTTGAAGCAGAGCTCGGCCGCCTTGCCGGTGTTGAAGACGCAGTTAAAGTAAACACCAAAGACGCTACCTACACCGACCCTGACCAGGCAGTTGAATTTGTAGAACGTACCGGCGTCGATTCCCTGGCTATCGCTATCGGCACCAGCCACGGCGCTTACAAATTTAAAGGCAAACCGGAACTTGACTTTGCCCGCCTTGAAAAAATTACCAACATGCTGCCGGGCTTCCCGCTTGTACTGCACGGCGCATCCACCGTTATTCCACAGTTTGTTGAAGAATGCAACAAATACGGCGGCAAACTGGACGGCGCACAGGGCGTACCGGAAGATATGCTTTTAAAAGCAGGCAAATTCGGCGTTTGCAAAATTAACATTGATACCGACCTGCGCCTTGCAATGACAGCTTCCATCCGCAAATATATGCACGAACATCCTGCTGATTTTGACCCGCGCCAATACTTAAAACCTGCACGCGAAGCCATTAAACAAATGGTAGTTCACAAAATGCGCGACGTATTGAACAGCAGCGGCAGACTGTAAGAGTAAAATAATCGATAAAATTAAATAACTAAAATAAATAAAAAGCACTTGCAATAGAGGTATTTTTGCCAAAGTTACAAGTGCTTTTTTATTAGTAGTATAAATTTTATTCTTATATACTTACTGAAGATATCTTGATTTCCATTCTTTCTTCACGTAGTAAATTCTGACATTTTTATCAAAATATTCGACATTCATTCTTATACCATCAGTATTTATAATAAAAGTAAATAAATTGTAGCTTCCGGTTTTATAATTTTTATCACCTTTTATAATATCTGCCATTTTTTCAAACGTGCCTTCTAATAACTGATAGTCTATAACATTGTTCTCAGCTAATTCATAGCACTGTTTATACCCCTGACCCGGAAACAAACTATAAAAGAAAATTTCATAACTAGTATCACTGATATTTGCGTACACTACTGTTTTTAAAGCACCTTTAGGCAATACTTTTTTTATATTATCATATGCTAATGTTTCTAATTTCATTTCAATCACCTTTTACTTTGCTTCATATACTTTATATAATTTTGTTCCTTCGGTTTCATCAAGAACACCTACTATAACCTTATCAGGATTTCCATTTTCATCATATTCTGTCTTTACAGATGTAATTGTTACCTGGTGGTTATCACTTTTCATATCATCAAGTTCTTCATTTAAACTTTCCAGATCATCTTTTGAAATCTTTCCATCCAAATCATCTAAAAGTTCTGTCGAATTTTCTTCATTATCAAAAAGAACTTCTGTTTTTTTACCATCAATAGTATATACTGCTTTTATTTTTGTTGGTCTGGATGAATCATTATATTCAAGGTCAATATGAATATCTACTTCTTTACCTTCTTCCAAAGCTTTTTTTATTTCAAGTTCCATTTTTTTATAATCGCCTTTATTAATGGTCTCTCTCATTGGAACAAGGTTTTCCTCGCCTTCTGCACCGCCTAAAATTCTGGCAATAATATGTCCTCCCTGGTCACCTTCTCTTCTGTCCTCTCCGCCTGCTTTTCCCTGTTCAACAGTATTTCGCTTTCCATCCTCACAAAGTTTCGGTTTTGAATCACACGAAACTATATTACCATTCTCATCAGTCCGGTATTTATTTCCATTAACAGTATATTCTGTATCCGGTAAAAGCATGCCGTTCTTTTTATAAGTTTTCCCGGTATCATCCGTCTCGTAAACATCTTCTCCGATTTTATACTCGGAATTGCTTTCATGCGGTAAATCAACTTCTGTATTTACCTCGGACCTGTTTTCAGCTTTTACATCGTTTGCAGCTTCATCTGATAAAAACTCAACTTTTGTTTCAAACAGTTTTTCAAATTTATCCATCAATAAAAAAGGCTTTTCGGCAGACATATCATCTTCAGCAAAAGATATTTCATTTTTTAATTTATAATCATCCAAAATTTTATCAAACTTATTTTGTGTATCTCTGCTAATTTCAAAATTTTTGTCCGAATTTACACCTGTAATATCGGTATTTTCTTTAAAAGCACCAAAATTCTCCATAATATTTCTCCTGCTTTATCGCATCAATTTTTCACTTTATACCGCTATTATACAATTTTGAAAATTTAATATAATCTTTTTTTAAATTAGCAATAGAAAGAATTGATGCAATAATATTAAAACCATACTTATCATGTAATTTTTTTACAGAAAAATCTCCGCACGAATAGTTAAAAACATCATTTCCATCAAAATACTCTTGAAGAACTTTTTTACTTTCTTCATCCATTTCAACAATATCTTCTACAGTTAAATCAGCTTCATAATCTTTATAACCAAATTTTTCCATTAAAATCTTTTTATAATCCATTTAAAACTCCCTGTGATTCAAAACATACTCTGCAAACATGTTAGCATCCATCTCTACCGGTTGGGTATAATACCTCATATAACCGAACTTTTCCGGGTCTAAATAATGTCTAAAATTGTTTTTCCAGCGTTTAACTGTTTCAGCGTCAATATCGTATGATGCAGGATCATTAACAACAGCTTTTTGAAATGTATGCCTGGTTTCATGTAATAAAGTATTTAAAGCCTCTTCCTTTAACTCAGGATTTTCTAAATAATCATTATGCAAATACAAGTATCCATTTCCAACTTCAAACCCCCTGCAATTTGGAGGAACTTTAAAGAACTGCACACCTTTGATATTAATTTTGCAAATTTCACCTATTCTTTTAGCTAATAAATCTAAAACTTCTGCCCTTTCTTCAGGAGAATAACGTTCCCAATTTCCATCTTCAAATTTCTCTGCCGTTTCATTTATTGCAGAAATACAGCTGCGCTCCATTGTCCTGCATTCATTTACATCAATATTTCTTTTTGTATTGTCAGTAACATCCTTAAACAAAGAAGAAATTATTGATTCTGATGATTTTAAACCAGTTGAATTCATTAATTTTTCAAACTTATCTAAAACCTCATTGCTAAATTTAATTTCTGTATTTTTGTTTAGTTCTTTAATATCAGCAGCTTTATTAAGCTCTTCTAATCTGTTCACTACAAAACTCCTACAAAAATAACATTAACTTTTCAAATAAACGGCTAGATTCAATGGTCTCATCACGCTCTGCTTTCTCTTTTGCCAGAACAGCAATAATTTTTTCACAATCCATCTCATCAAAAATACTTAAATCAGGGTCAAGAATCTCACGCATTTTTGCATACCAGCTTGCAATATCATTTTCGTGAATCCTTGCCATATCAAACGCTGTTTCTGTATTAAAAATCGAATACAAAATCAATCCCCTTAACCGTTGTATTTCCTCTTTTTCCAAAGCCTCAGCAAATTTATTAAAAGCTATTTTTGCTTCCGTTGGAATACATAAATTAAAACAAGTATCTTTTAATTGCGTAATATATTTTTTATCCAACTCGTTTCTGCTTTCCGGAGAGGCGATAAGAAACTTAATCAGATTGTTTTTTTCTAATGAAACTGTTTTCTTTAAATTACTAACTTCAAATTTTTTACATTCTTTAAAATTAGTATCAATATTGCACAGTACAGGTTCAAGCCAGTTATTTTGATATACGGCAGCTACAAAAGTTTTAAGCCTCGAAAGTTCAATAATTTGTTCATCGTTTAATCCCGCTGCTTTACCAACCAATTCACGGTCAGACAAATCCGGTAAACGAAGTATAATTTTTGTATTAGTATTACGGATTACTGACATATCCATCAACCCGGGAGCCTGATCCGCAATTATAAATCCTTCTCCGTAAGTTCTCATTTCCGCAATAGAATTTGCCAGCATTTCAACCGATTTTCCTAACACATTAGCAGTTTCACTGCTTTGTTCTGTTGAAGTCCTCTTTAAAATATTATGTGCTTCTTCCAATACCGTAATATGTTGCAGCGGCTGATTACCGGCTGCAGCTGATGACATACGGTACTCCTGCAGCTTCATAACCAAAAGTCCCATAATAAAAGACTTGGTTTCACTTGACCCTATTCTGCTTAAATCAACAATAACATTTTCATCAAACAAATTTTTAGCCGCTATTTCATCACTTGTAAAAATTTGTCTGTATAATCCATTAGTTAATGATTTTAAACGGATTGATAAAGCACCTTTGTAATCACCTTTACTATCCGACGAATATTGCGATTCGTTCATAACAATATTTATTTGATTAAGAACATCAATAAAATTAGGATAAAGAGGATTACCGTTTGAATCATGATATTTACATTCAGAAACATCTAAATTCCAGCCAGCCGCCATATAAGCGCGTTCAATAGAATCCTTTAACACAGCGGGCATCGCAGCATACATAGGCCAGCATACATTAAAAATTTCTATTAACCGGTCAATATGCTCTAAAACATGTATATCTTTCTCAAAACTAAAAGGATTAATTCTAAGCAAAGGTGTCTTTCTGGCGTTTGTGCCATAAACCTTCACATTATCATAATATCCGAATCTATCCTTATACTCGCCCTTTGCAGGTTCAACAACCAGAAATTTAATTTTTTTATGCAAACTGTTTTTTACATTCTGATTAATCAATTTATCAAGAATAGAATAAATTACCGTAGATTTACCGGAGCCTGTCGAACCGGTAATAAAAGTATGCATATTCAAGCTTTCAATATCAATTTCCACTTTTTTAGGATGCGTTAAACTTCCTTCATCATGTCCCATATGGAATAAATTTCCCAATGCCAGTTTTTTATTATTGTTTTCAATAATATTCCTTCCAAACGGAGCCATAGGAATAACAGTAACACCAGAAATTGATTTCTTAGGCAAACCAACCTGAATTGCCAGCTCATTACCACTGATAATAGAAGCCGGTGTAACAATAATATTCTTATCTGCATAAAATTTAGGATGAACAAACGACATGAGATATTGCCCTATTATTTTATTATCTTCAGGTTTATACCATGTATTTATATGAGATGCCTGTACATTGGATCCCTGGCCTCTCATCAAAGCATTGTAATTACTTGCCGCTGCCAAAGATTTTTCTTTGCTGTTTGTAATAACATATGCTGCACAATTAAAAGCCCCAAAGCTTTCACACTCATCAAGGCGTTTTAAATGCAAATCAATTTTTTCCAACAAAGATTTCACACTTCTGTTTTCATAATTTAACTGTAAACTTTTACCAGAAGTTTTCCCGCTTTGAACGCTTTCACCAACCTGCTTGTTTCTCTGGCTGATTTCCGTTTTGGTATTGGTTGTACTATTAGAATCAGAAACGCCCCTGTTAATACCTCCTGCTATACCAACGCTTGCGGTAACGCCGAAGCTCACTCCAAAGCTGGCATTAGCCCCAATAAAATGCCCTTTGGTTCTTGTCCTGCCCTAGGTCATGGAAATACCTGTTGAAATACCTTCAGTTACGCCTTCGGTACGCGTTTTGGCCAATGAAACAGAATCACTTTCGTTAATAGTTACGCTGCTTTTTAGGAATGTCGAAAGCTGCGTATAAATAATTTCATAACCTTTTTTTATGGTTTGTATTTCACTTGTCCCAACAGGGTCAGCAAACATAATAATAGTGTACTCTTGCCCCATTAAAGAATCGGTAAGGTTTTCAATACCCTGCACATAACTTTTTATATTTTTCTCTTCATTATTGCGCAAAGATACAATACCAGAAACAGCAGAATAGTAATTTATTTTATTTTCAAAAATATCTTCTTTTAATTTTTGTATATTTTTTTCAGACACTTCGGTAAAATCAGAACCTATCAGATTACCGGTTAATGCACCTTTAAACGCATCAGCATTTGCATTGCGGCGTTTTATATCAAAATCATCATCTTTCCTGTATTTTTTGGATATAATACCGAAATAATAATCAATGCTGTAACCATCGCTTTTAATAATAGTTGCCAAAGTACAGTTTATTGAAGATGCCGTATTAACAATAGTAGTTAATTTATCTAAAAAATTTTCTTCTTTATTTATTATGAGTTTAGACAGTTTAAAAAACTTACCGCATGAAGCGATATCAATATCCGTATCCTCTGTTACCGGTTCTACTAAGTCATATGTTTCCAACTTATCAAGATAACTTTTAGTAATGATAGCTTCAGCATTATTTAAAACACCGGCCATTGTATCCAATATTTGTTTTTGCGTTTTGTCAAGCATGTTTACCATATTACCACATCCTACAATTTTGCAATTTCCTTATCAAGCATATCAACATATGTTTTATATCCGCTTATTTCTGTTTCTTTATTTTCGTATTGAGCTAACAATGTTTCAAATTCGCTTACAATATTTTTTAATAAACTATCTTCAACATATTTAGCAGTTTTATTCATATCCCCCTTAAAGCTCGTAACAGTTAAAGACAGTTTTTTGCTTAACTCATCATAAACTCTCGAAATTGCATTTGATAAAGCCGTAGAAAGCTCATTACGCTGCCCGGCAGACGTTAATTCACCGGAAAATTTAGCTGTAATACTGTTCATAGAATCGGAAATATCAATATTAAATACAGGGAACTCAATTCTATTAACTGTTTCTTCTACCAGAATACGGAACAAAGACGAATCATATTTTTCGCTGCCCATATCAAAATTTTTAATTACAACATTAAGCAACTTACGTTTAATTTCTTTTAATTGCAGTGCATCCGAAAATACCTTCTCAACATTATTAACAGCTTCTAACGAAAACTTACGCAGATTTTCTACAGCGTCAGACGCAAGCAAATATGAATAATGCTCCGTATATGTATGGTATTCCGTATGGCTTGAACCCCAACTAAACGGATTATACCATTTGGAATCAGAAACACGATAAGATTCTACGCGGGTTCTCTCACCTGTTCTCTCTTTAATCTCCAGATATTCCTTGCCTGCCTCACGTATTTCACGCACACCTTCAGCTTTTTCTGTTTCAAGTTTAGCGTTTAATTCGCCAAATACAACCGCAATGTCGGTCCTGATATTGTTAATTTGCCCTTCAACAAATTTCTTTTGTTCAAGCAACGTTTCCCTATCGTTTTGTTCCAAAACAGCAACACGTTTACTTGCTTTTTCTTTAAATTCCTGTAAAGAAGCACACAACTCTGCTTTAGCAGTAGGTATAAAGCTTTTTGATTTTTGTTCTAAAATTGCTTCTTTTTCTGCGACTACATCATTAAAAATATTATTTATATCGTCAAAATTTCCCAACAATTTCAAATCACTTTGCATATCGTCTGAAAAATTCTTTAAAGCCGCATAAACATTTCGTTCTTCAGCGCTGTATTCAGCTTCTGGTTTGCCTGCCATATTGCATGCAAGAGCAGATACAAGAACAGGTACGGCACATTGCCTTATTACATCAATCAACTCTGAAGAACTATCCTTTGCCGATAACTCCTTTATAAATTCCTCAACCTTCATTCTTGCACGTTTTTTAAGTTTTTTCTTAATAATTTTGCATGCTGCGGGAATATTGTCAGCAGTGTTTTCATCAGTGCCAAAAATATCATCATCGTCCTGTACTCTTAAAATATCCCTTATACCGCTGTCATACTTACTTGCCACCAAAACAAGCTTTTTTACACCTTTTTGCGGGAGCTGGCTTGCAAGCAGCTCCCAATCGCTCTTATCCAGAAAACTGCCTGACTGGCTTAAGAAAAATACAACATCGCAAACTTCCATAAATTCTTTTGTACGGATAGTTCTGGAAAGTATAGGGTCATTTAAGCCCGGGGTATCTACTATCGAAAGGCCTTTAAATTCTTCTTTATTTAAATATAAAGTAACCGCTTTAACAATCGGCGTAAACTTACCGTCCTCACCAACATAATTATTCAAGCTGGCAATTAAATCATCATAAGTATCAAACTCAATTTCTTCATGTCCTTTTTGCAGGTATACCTCAGGCTCAATACCGTTACGTTCAATCATACTAAAAATTTCACGTGCAACAGTATAAATATCCTCATCCAAATCAATCGCGGCATTATCTTTTAAATTATCCCATTCTTCAGTAGAATAATATTCAATGCTGATAATATTGCGGTCAGAATATTCCATTTTGGTTAATGTAGCCGTTTTAGGAGTAGATGCCTTGGGCAAAATATCCTTGCCGTTAAACAGCAAAGTATTTAAAAATGAAGATTTACCGGCTTTAACCTGGCCTATAACACCAATATTTAACTTTCTTTCTGTACGGTAAAAATCTTCCGTTTTATACTTAAAATTAGCAACCAGCTTTTCTAACGTACTGATATCATCTTTCGCCGCTTTAGCGGATAACCTTTCTATAATACCATTGGTATTTTCAACAAAAACACCAAACTGTTTATTGTCTGGTAAATATACTGCCATTACATACCACCTCTTAATCTGTTTGTATGCCATTTATATAAAGAATCATAATCATCAAAATACGATACTACATACACCGTCCAATTTGTTACAGCTTCACTGAAACTTAAAACAGATATCTTATCTTCAATATAAAACACAATCCCATCACAAGGTGCTTTAATTATTTTTGTTGATTCTTCAAGGGGGATTTTCCAAGGTAAAAGTCCTCTAATTTCATCAAATTCTTTTTCTTTATAAACAATAATCTGGCTATCTTTTTTTAAAAAAGCACCTGCTTCAATTCTATTTTCTATAAAACAATCAAAGCGAATATTTCTTTTATCTTTAAATCTATCTCTAAAACTGCCACATTTAATACGTTTCGATTCAATCCATGAATCAGGAATATAGCTTCTAAGCTGCGCAGCCCAGCGGTTATTACTCGGCGCAGGCATTTTATCTAAAATATCAAAATCATTTTTCAATACGGCTTTAGCAACAAAGCCTGCTGCACGCACATCTTCTTTATCGCACCCCAGTGCCTGTGCCATATCAGCAATTAAAGCAAACGCATCTTCCGATGCCTGTTCGTTAATATTTACAAGAATTAAAGCGTCTGTCAAAAATGCATATTTTACTTCTTTTAATTCAACACAGGCATTTTCAAAATCATTTTTATCAAAATTCATACCTATAAGGATAATATCATCAGCAGAAGCACTTAACCCTATACCGTACGCAATTCTTGTTAAATAAAGCAACTTGTCGTAAATTTTATCTTCATCAGCAACAATGATATGCGCCAGGCAGGATACATACGCTTTTGCCACAGCTTCGGATATATTAAAAGAGCGCTTATTTTCAATCGGATATTTTTGTGCCAGCCCGGTAATTTTATTATAAATAAGTTTCTTTTCGTATTCCGGCTTTGGTTTCATCTTTTCGATTTCCATTTGCAGTTCAGCCATTTGTTCTTCAACGGAACGGAGCTGCATTTGTAATTCAGTTAAATTCATTTGCCTGTCCCCTTTTTTACCCATGCTTTTATAGAATCTTTATTATCATTTTCATTAGCTATAACGCCATAATTTATGTAATTGTTGCGGAACTGAAACAACATTCCTTCAACAGGAGCTTTAATAGTTGTTACAGGGCCATACCAACTGTCCGCTCTGTAAGATGCTATTACATCACCTTTTTTTACGCAGCTCTGCTGTTTAGCCATCCATTTAAAACCACGGTATGTTTCATCAGGCGCTTTTACAACAATTTTTCTAAATAAAATTAAAATATTTTCAGGAACATTTTCGCCCAAATAATGCTCGAAAATATTTCTATATGTTAAAATCACTTTTAAATCAGTCTTTTTTATTTTAATAAAATCTTGTTTTAAAACACCTGCTGCAATAACCGAAAATATACGCAGCTGTTCTTTTTCTATACCAAAAATGCTGCAAAGATTAACAACATAAAGTAAAATATTTTTATTTCCCTGTCCGCAAATATTAGCCGTAATCAAAGCATCAAGCATAAGTTGATGATAATACGGCTGCGGTATAATTTCCGGAAGTTCATAAAAAAAGTCCGATTCTATTTGCAAAGAATCCTTGTATAATTCTTCCAATGTTATATCAAGCTTAGCCTGTGATAACAGCCATTGAATAAATACAAGACGTTCCATTGTATTTTGGTGGTTTTTATCCAGCTGCGCAAGGCTTAATAACACTTTTAAATAAACACAACAAGTATAAGCGTTGCCTAGCCTACTTAAAGGGTGCCTGCCAAAAGTAAAATGCGCTGCCATAACCCGTATTTTGGCAAAATCATTATCATTTGCTTCATCACTGTTTAAATCATCTATTGCTTTATAAAGCCCTGCCACAGCAGCATTAACTTCTTTGAGTTTCGCATCCAATTCCCGGATATCTTTTTGTATATCCAGTAAACTTTTTTTCATGTTGAACCTCTAATGTACAAACTATAATAATTTATTCATAAATTTTATTGAAAAATTCTGTTAACCGAACCTCTACATATATTTTTTTCTTCTAAAATATTTTCACTATGACAACAAATATAGGCAGCGTTTTTTCGTGTTCCATTATTGCGGCATTCACCTCCAATAAAATGATTGCCAACAATTTTTATATCATTCACTTCATTATCAAAATGTATAAATATATCAGTTGCCCAATAATTGGATTTATAGTTTGTTCTTGCAACATAACAATTTATTAACTCATTATTTTGTAAAATAACAAAATCGATACAACCTCCTTCACTACAATAAAAAACTCCACCTACAGTATCAAATTCACCCGTACAGCCACAATTTACAAATTTATTACCATCAATAATCATATCATTAACACCCGAAAAGTAAGCAACCCGATTAGAAAAATTTACAATTTCACAATTTTCAATAATTACTTTACCTACACTAATGAAATTAAAGTTATATTCACTATCATAAAATTTACAATTACGTATAATAACTTCCTCACAGCCATTAAAATCAACATCATGCTGTAAAGTTGCAGAAATATTTTCAATAATCACTTGCTTGGCATTATAACTCGTTAAGTCTATCATTCCTTTATTTGGAGAATATAAATAGCGTTTTTCATAGGTATCAACTATTTTACCCGTATAAAAACCGTCAATATAATGGAATAATGACAAATTTAACAAAGAATCAGGCAATAACTTTTTCGCTTCATCAAAAAGCTCTGAACTTTGCATTACAATCGCCTTAGCAACAGCAGTCAGGTATTTAAGCTGTTCCCTGTTTATGCCAAGCATTTCCACAAGTTCTGCCAGCAATTCGTAATTTTTTTCTGCATTTTCTGCAACAGAAAGCAGAATAATAGCATCTATACAAAAATAGTGTTTTAAAGTATCCTGCTTATAAGCAGCAATAAATTCATCAACGTCAGTAGTGTTAAGGTCTAACGCCATTTTCATATAGTCTTCAAAAGCTGCTTCGACATTTATGCCTGCCATAAGCCTGCGTACATAAAGCACCTGCATTGCAGAAGGTTCGCCTGTGTATCTTATTAAAGCGCAAAGCATTCTTAAATACAGTGATTTTATATACTCTTCCTTTTCGGCAAGCATTGCATTTTTTAACGGATAAAGTTCCGCTTTTTTACCTTCAAAATACTTTCTTATTTTATCAATTTTGTTTTCATATTCCGGCATAATTATCCTCCGTATCATGTAAAGCACTCATCAATTCAGCATATTCCCTGGTGTTTTTATAAACGTCATTAATGCGTATCTCGGATTCTTTAACATTGCACAAATCCTTAATAACTTTTAACAATTCATCGCTGTATTCGCTGCCGCCTACAGTTTTGTTAATAACAGGAGTAATGCCTTCAAAAATATTTTGAAGCATATCCGCAACAGATTTATCGGTACGAAGCCCCTTCTCACGTTTATATTCTTCAATTATTTGCAGCGGATTTTTAATTTTATCCTGCAGCAAGTCAATTTCTGAAGGTTCCGGCATAGCGATGCCGACAATATCTGAAATAAATTTAATTTCAGTAAAGAATTCGTCCTGCAATTCTTTTAACCGCTTGCTGATTGCTTTTAATTCATTTACATTTTTTTGCGCATCACGTACTAAAAGCTGCAAAGGCGCCAATATTTCAGTATCAATATCCTCGCCCATAAGTTTGGTAATGGATGTATTAAGGCGTGTTAATTTGCGGCTTTCTTCATCAATTTCATCTTCATAAAATTCCTTGCAGCGTACAAACAGTATTTTAAAATTCCTTGCAAAGTTGGATTCATAAACCTGGCTGTTCCAAATTTCTATTTGCTGCTTTATTTTCTTGGTATCTTCTTCAATAAAAGCGTTTAGTTCAGGGTCTTCAATCTGGTCCTGCTTGCATGTAAATGCAAATACGTCAATATAACGTACGCCTTTAATATCCAGTGTCGATTTTATTTTGGCAATAATATCGGTAAGGTCTGTTAAGCTTTTTTTATCTGCTTTATTAAGGATTATTAATTTTGGGATATCCTCACGCAATGTTTTTATAAATTTAATATCTTCTTCCGTAATAGTTCCGGCATCTGCCTGTACAAACCATAAAATATAATTGCTGGAATTTAACTGGCCTCTTGCAATTTGTTCGTCCGTTTTGGCCGAATATTTTTCCGAATCCGGCTTGGAATAACCGGGAGTATCCAGAAATGCAATATGGTCAAACTTATGCAGCGGCGTTGCAAAGAAGATGTTTTCCAGAACATGGCCTAAAGTAACGGCATCGGTTACTTTTTCATCGTCGTCATCTTCTACTTCGCCAAAACCATGAGCTATTTTGCGGATATCTCTGGGCTGCATCTGAACTTTGGTATCAAAAACATTGATGCCCATAACATTGTGTTTTTCACCGCTTACAATGTAGGTCGGCACAGAAGTGGAAGGGTCAATATCAGCCGGTAAAACAGTTTTACCCATCAATGCGTTTAAAAAGCTGGATTTACCGCTTGAAAAACCGCCGCCCAAAGCAATTATATTTTTGCCTATAAGTTTATCGTAAAGAATGAAATCCCTGAATTTTTCATATTCGGATTTAAAATCTGTATAAAGTTCGTAAAAATCTTCCGGCGCATTTTTCTTTAAGGTATCAGGTATTTTTTTATTTATAATTTCTTCAATTTTTGATAAATCAACCTTTAATTGCGGGCCTGATACCGATTGACGGATAATATTGCAAAGCAATTCATAATTTGCAAGCAATTTTTCATATACTTCTTCATCATAAGCCATTTTGTTGTCTCCTTTTATTCAAATTATTCAACTGTTCCTACATTGTGCGAAGAAGAACATTCTCCGTAAACGTAATGATATGAACCACAATTTTTAAATTCATTATTATGTTCTATTGAATTTTTTAATCCTAAAATGTAACTTGCAACAACTTTTTTATATGATTTATCAGAATAACAATATGCTTTATCAAAAAAACAATTTTCTACTTTTGAATTCACGGCTCTTACTATTTGCATATGAAATTCAGAATAATCACCATAAGCAGATTGACCGTTTGAAATACAATGTACAAATTTATTATTTTTAATCATGCCATTTGTAACTAATACAATACCACCGGTTGTAACATCACGATCTTCATTACTTGTTTTTATTGAACAATCTTCAAAAACACTATTTTTAATCTCTCCGGTATTCATTTGAATAAGATAAGAGCAGGGTACATCTAATCCCTGACAATTTATAAATTTACAATTTTCTATATTACTATTTGTCAAATCCAAAATATTTTTTGATACACGTATATTTGTAAAAATTGTATCTTTAAAAATTATTCTATCCCCTTTGATAAATGTATAATTATCTTCTGCCTTTTTTATAGTTTTTATTCCAGAAATATCTGCCACTAATCCATTATCATACATATTCAAAGGATTATTTTCAAAATAGCAATCATCAAATAATACTTGTTTACTACCTTTAAAACCTCTTATATTATTAAAAGAACAGTTGTAAAAAGAAATCTTTTCCATTTTATATTCATTTAAATCAATAAAATCATGATAATTAGAAATCTTAGCATTTACTACCAAAATATTTCCAGGCATATTTTTAATATCAGTTATATTTTTTACAATACTTGTATATGTATTTTCAGGATAATAAGCTAAGAAACAACTATAATTAATTTTATCAGTAGAATCAATAAGCTGAATTAACTGAGTAAAATTCTGCCCTGCTATAGCTTTGGCTATATTAGCCGTTTTCAAAACGGTTTCTTTGTTGATTTTTAATAATTGTAAAATATCAGAAATCAGTTCGCATTCTTTTTCTATAATTCTATCTTTTCCAAATAAACTTAATAGCATTAAATCAACGGCAAAACAAACAGCAGTATCAAAATCAAAAACTTCAACTAAATTATTAAAATATTTTATATCAACTTTCAGGCTTTGTGTAATATACTCTTTAATATTTATATGAGAATCATACGATGATATAATCCTGCAAATAAATAATTGCTGCTCTTTTGATAAATTATTGTTATTTACACTACTGAAAATTGATAAAAGTGTTGTAATATAATATTTTTTAACAACATCAGATTTATTTACAAGAATATGCCCTTCAAACGGATATCTTTTTGCCAAAGCAATTATTTTACTATCTTCTTGATATTCAGTTTTTGCAGCCGGAGTTTTTTCAAGCTTTTGGACTTCTTCAGTAAGTTGTTTAAGTAAAACAACAATCTTTTCTATAGTCATTACAAACTCCTCCTATGCCAAATTTATTTTCATTTCATCAATTTTTGTTAAATCTGCTTTTATATCAGCTGCAGTCTTTTCTTTAAGTTCTTTTTCGTCAGATATTTTTTTGCGGACATCTTCTAATGCTTTTTCGAGTGCATTGCGCTGAGTTGTAATTTCATCTTCAATAGAAGTGTTAATTAATTTAAGCTGCTTGGTAATAGCTGTTTGGATGCCATGACCAACTTCTTTTATAACCTGCGGATATACTTCAGAGTTAAGCTTCATTCTGATTTGGCGTTTTTGTTCTTCACGTTTTTGATCACCTTTTATTTTATGATAAAGTGCAATAATACCTACAACAAGAGCGCCTATAACAGGAAGCCCCAAAATAATTGCAGCAGTAGTAGCTACAGACATCGAAATAATCCCTTTACTTACTTCTTCTGCATTAAAAGAAAATAAAACATGTACATCTCCAACAGATTCATTGTTAATGCAATTGGCAACACGTTTTAAATATTTTTCTACTTTAGGAATAAAACGTTTTTTTATACTCGTTGTAACTGCATTTCTGACAACAATATTTATTCTTTCATTAATATTCTGATTATTCATTGCCATTGCAACAAAAGTAGATTCTTCTGCTTCCAATGCAATTTGCACATCATTTTTAATTTCTTCTATACATTCAGAAATTGATGCATCAAAATTTTCTTTTTCGTTGGAAAATTGATTGTTTAAAGAATCTAACTGTTTACCGAGCTTTTCTTTCTGTTCATCAAGTTCAGATTCAGTGAGTTCACTGCTTTTTAATGTAGTACATAAATAATTTTCAGTCGTATTAATTGCCGCTAATACAGAATTTTTAAACTTATCAGCCAATATTTGCTGAGAATTTTCCTGAACAGTTTTTAAAAATTCTTTTAATTCTTCAGCGTCTCCACTATAGCTGGAAGTTTCGCAATAAACTAATTCTCTGTTTCCGATAAATTTTTTTAAATTTTCTTTTAATACAGACAGTGTTTCTTGATAATCATTATCTCGCTTATCATATTTTGTTATAGCAATGCAAATAGGCATATCATGCAGACACAATTCTTTTAAAATGTTGCCAACACTGCTGCGCAGTATCATATCATCTGCCGGAAATGCAATAATATATGCCAAGCTGCGCGGCAGATAACTGTCAATAGCCCTGTTATGAACCTCAAAACCTGATTCAAAACCAGGCATATCAACTAACATTACGTCCGGAATTTCTTCTAAAAAACTGTTTTTTAAATTAATAGATGTACAATAAACCGTATTGGCATCCAGTTCAAGGCGGCGGTATTCATCAACAGTAACTTTTTGGCGTGTTCCGTCATTTTGTATAATATAAATATTATCTGCAACAGAGTCATAAGAAATTTCTGCCGGAACTGCTGTTTCAGGTGTAATATCTACCTTAAGAATTTTTTTGTTTTCAGTGTATCCTAAAAGTGTATTTATCAATGCACTTTTACCGGAGCTGAATTTACCAATTACAGGAGTACATACTTTAGCAGATTGCATATCTGAACGTAATTTTTCAACTATTTCGGTAGACAGAGAATATCTATTATTTATTTCATAAAGTTCATCAAGAGTTTTATAAATTTTTTCCATTTTAACCCTCCGTTTTTACAGCTAATCCTGTTTTAAATGTTATTATGACAAAATTTTATACCATATATTTATTATAAGCCTTTGCCATAATGATAGCAATGTAAAAAATATGTGAAAATTACTGCCTTTTAATTCAAATTATAGTTATGTATCATGAATTTTAATTCCTCTTTCATTTCTTCAACCAAGATTTGCGGTTCCAAAACTTTTACCATTTTGCCTTGTGACAATAAAAACATATTGATACCCCTGCCAAAAGTTTTTGCTTCAATAACTTTAGTATTTCCGTTTATTTCAACTATTTTTGCTGTAGGAATTTTATCCAATATTGCCTGTACTGAAGGGCCTGTATATTCAAACTTAATATTTCTAAATTCACCGGTGAACATAAATTGTATTTTATTTCTCAAATCACCTTCATCAAAATCGTGGTTTTTGTCAATTGTAAAGTGACTTCTATGTTTTACTATATTAATAATTCTGTCAACTCTGTAATAAAGAGGTTTCCAATCGTCTTTATCACTATGATAAGCTATTAGATAAAAATAATAATCAGAAAACATTATCGCAATCGGTTTTATTTTACGTTCTACTAATTTGCGGTCAATCTTATAGTATGTAACAGAGATTTCTATTTTTTCGTGAATACAACGCGTCAACTGCCAGATATTATCAATTACATTTTTGCAATCATGATTTACTTCATTATAGTGATATAGTTCTTTCTCTAAAAGTTCATCTAATATTCCTTTATCGTGATATGAAACAAAATTTTTAAGTTTTGTAAACAATTTTAAGATGTCTATTTTGCTGAACGCTCTGCAGCCAACCATTATCTTCATAATAGCCAGAAGTTCTTTACTCAGCAAAAAATTTTCAAACTCAAGGTAATATGATTTTGTACTTGATGAATACTGCAATTCTGTATTGCCTACAAGTTCACGATTATCACTCAAAAAATTTTTAATGTCATTAATATCTCTGGATATACTTTTAGTAGAAACTTCGTATTCGTTTGCAATTTTAGCTACTGATAAATTTTCACCCTTCATTGCACGATAAAAAATATCCAGAACTCTGTTCTTTTTTTGAATTGCATTTCCCATATTTATGTCCCCTTATAATTGTTTTGTATATTATATCATAATTCAGAGACACTCATTTGTCCGATAAAAAAATCAGGCAGATTAAATTAACCTGCCTGTTATAAAAATCAATATTCAATCAAAAATTGCACCAAAAATACCGCCGATAGCACCAATAGCGCCACCTAATGCACCGCCTATAACTTTACCAGGTATTCCCAGAATTTGACCGCCAATTTCACTGCCTGCTTCTGCTCCACCGGATATATAATCCCATACCGTGTCACAAAACCCTTGTTTAGTGCCACTGCGATAATCAAATTCTTTATCATCATAGCGCCAATTATCTTCATTTTCATTGATGTTATCTGCTATCGCCAAGCGTTTTTCTTTTGGTATCATCATAACGATATAATAAAGTAATTTTGTTAAATTATATGGTTTTCTTTGTTCTTCGCCCTCTTCTTTATACCCTGCGCAATAATATACCGGTTCTGTTTCTAATCCAGTAGCTTCTTTTATTCTGTTTTTGATTGATTCAGATTTTTTCTGTAAAAAGTCCTTTAAAACATCATCCGGCATATTATCATCGGTAAGCCAGTGTGTTCCTTTCATTGCTATATCCGATTGATTTAATGCAATTAAAATTCTTTTTTCTGCCTCATTTCCAATACAGGGAATAAGAACATTATTAATCAAATCATAAGAAGTTCCAAGATCTTTAGAAGATGCATCAATAATTACTATTACCATATCGATAAGCGGAAGTCCATCTTCATTATTTTCATTTAATTTAGTAATTATATCTTTTGTTATTTTCTTATCTCTTTCTATACCGTCGCCAAGGCCCGGAGTATCCCAAATAACTAAATTATCTAATTCAAATTTGGAAATAGTTGTGGTTTCCGGATCTACGCCAACACCAACTTTAGCCATTTCCATATTAAACATTGCATTTATTGTTGAACTTTTACCACTTCCTGTAGCCCCAACAAGCATAATATTAACAGTTTTACTGCGTATTCTAATCAAACGTGAAAGACGTTTTGTTTTTTCAGCGTCAGAAATATCAGATGACATAATGTCCTCTTCTAAAAGTTCATAAATGCTTTTATTTTCTTTGTTGGTATCATCGGCACTGATTTGACTACTATTATCACAAGTACCCGATAAAACAGTTTCTTGGGGCATCTTTTCACTAACATCCTCTGTAGATATAGCATTAATTTTAATTACTTTTTCATTATAACTCTCCATTTTTATTCCTCCATTTCGTAGTTTTATTTCCTGCTATATCAATAAAATAACAAATCAAGCCGACTAACGTGTGTCTGCTGAAAAAAACTTTATTATTTTTACGCAATTTTTCATTTTGTTGAACAAATTAATAAACCAAAACAGCCTTTTACCTACACTTGTAAGTAAAAGGCTGTTTGTTATTTTTATTTATTTCACTCCACCCCGTGCACTGCTTTTGCCATTTGTTTTACATAGTCTGTTACGGGCTGGATGCAGTTTTGGCCGTGTTCACCTACTATTTGTACTACGGCGCTGCCGGTTATTGCGCCGTCGCTTACTGCTGCCATTTGGGCTGCCTGCTGCGGCGTTGCTATGCCGAAGCCTACTGCTGCCGGTACGTCCGTCACTTCGCGGATTTTAGCGGTAATCGCCGCTATGTCCGTCGTTATGTTCTGCCGCACGCCGGTTACGCCCAGCGACGATACGATATATACATAGCCCTGCGCATCTTTGGCAATCATTTTAATGCGCTCGTCCGATGTCGGCGCTACCAGCGGGATTAAGTCCACGCCGTATTCAGCGCACAGCCCTGCCAGTTCCGCCTTTTCTTCAAAAGGCACATCGGGCACGATTACGCCGTCCACACCGCTGCTTTGGCACGTTGCCATAAATTTTTCCGTTCCGTAGGTAAAAATGGGGTTTACATAAGTTAAAAACACCAGCGGCACATCAGTTTCTTTGCGCACTTCTGCCAGCATGGCAAAAATTTTATCTGTAGTTGTTCCTGCCGCCAGTGCACGCACGTTGGCCGCCTGTATCACTTCGCCTTCCGCCACCGGGTCGGAAAAAGGTATGCCCAGTTCGATAATATCCGCCCCGGCGTTGGCCATGGCAACAATTAACTGTTTGGTAAGTTCAAGGCACGGGTCGCCCGCTGTTATGAAAGGTATAAAGCATTTACGCTGTTTTTTAAAGGCTGCCGCTATTTTACTCATGCAAATCCACCCCCATGTATCTGGCAATTGCCGCCACGTCCTTATCGCCGCGGCCGGAAACATTTACTACAATAATTTTATCCTTCGACAAAGTCGGCGCCAGCTTTTGCGCGTAGGCGATGGCGTGGGCGCTTTCGATGGCCGGAATAATGCCTTCCGTGCGGGACAGGTAACTGAACGCTGCTACCGTTTCGTCATCGGTTGCCGATACATACAGAGCACGCCCTGCATCGTACAGCGCCGCGTGCTCAGGCCCGATACCGGGGTAATCCAGCCCCGCGGAAATACTGTACACCGGGGCAATCTGCCCGTACTCGTCCTGCAAAAAGTAGGACTTCATGCCGTGGAAAATGCCGATGCTGCCGCGTGCGATGGTTGCCGCCGTCTGCGCCGTATTTACGCCTCGCCCCGCTGCTTCCACGCCGATAAGCTGCACCTGTTTATCGGGGATAAAGTCGTAAAACAGGCCCATGGCGTTGCTGCCGCCGCCGACGCACGCCATTACCACATCAGGCAGGCGACCTTCTTTTTCCAGCATCTGCGCCTTAACTTCCCTGCCGATAACTGCCTGAAAGTCGCGAACCATCTCGGGGTACGGGTGCGGGCCCATTACGCTGCCCAGCACATAATAAGTGTCGTTAACATTCGCCGTCCACTGGCGCATGGCTTCGTTAACGGCATCTTTAAGCGTCTTGGTGCCGCTGTCCACCGCCACAACCTTCGCGCCCAACAGCTGCATGCGGAACACATTCAGCGCCTGGCGTTCGGTATCCTCGCGCCCCATGTAAACCGTACATTCCATGTCCATCAGCGCGGCCGCCGTTGCCGTTGCCACACCGTGCTGGCCTGCGCCTGTTTCCGCAAGCACACGCTTTTTGCCCATTTTTTTTGCCAGCAGCACCTGCCCCAGCACGTTGTTAATTTTGTGCGAGCCGGTATGGTTCAAGTCCTCGCGTTTTAAATAAATCTTCGCGCCGCCCAAATCCTTCGTCATTTTCTCCGCATAATACAAAAGCGAAGGGCGGTTGGCGTAATCATGGTACAAAGCCTGCAATTCACGGTTAAATTGCGGGTCGTTTTTATAATATTCGTATGCTTCTTCCAGTTCCAGCACCGCGTGCATCAGCGTTTCGGGTATGTACTGCCCGCCGTGTACGCCGTATCTTCCTTTAGCCATGTTCTTCATCCTTTCACCTGTTTTATAAACGCTTTTATCTTTTTGCTATCCTTGCCGTCCGTTTCCACGCCGCTGCTTACATCCACAGCGTAAGGCTTTAAGCCCTTTATGGCGCGGCGCACGTTTTCTGGGTCAAGCCCGCCGGCAATAAAATAAGCTTTGTGTATTTTAACGCCCTTCAGCAGCTTTGTGTTAAACTGCCTGCCCGTGCCGCCCCGGGCGGATTGGCTGTAAGTATCGAACAGCAGGTAATCGCAGTTATAATAATCGGCGCGTTTGATGTCGTTTTCATCCTGCACTTGCACCGCTTTGATGATGGGCAGCTTGCAGATTTTTTTCAGCTCTGCGATATATGCGTTGCCCTCATCGCCGTGCAGCTGCACCAGATCTATAATGCCAAGTTCCGCAGCAGCGGCAATTTCTTCCGTCGGAGCGTTTACGAACACACCCACTGTTTTGATGTGTTTATTTAACGCCACCTTTAACCGCCGCGCTATGATGAGGCTGACATACCTTTTGCTGAGCGGGTAGAAGACAAAGCCTGCGTAATCCGGCCTGTGTTTGTTTACTGCCTGCACATCCTGCATGGTTTTGATGCCGCAAATTTTTACCTTAACCATTCTGCCCACCTGCCAGTTCTTTTAACGCTGCCTGCACATTGCTGCTTTTCATCAGCGTTTCGCCAATAAGCACCGCGTCTGCGCCGGCAGCTTCAAGCTGCGCTGTGTCCGCCCTTGTTTTTATGCCGCTTTCGGCAACAAAAGTAATCCCCGGAGGCACCAGCTTTTTAAGGCGCAGGCTTGTTGTTAAATCCACCGTAAAGTCACGCAGGTTACGGTTGTTTACACCTATAATTTCCGCACCGGCGTTCAGCGCCGTTTCCAGTTCTGCTTCGTCATGCACTTCGGTTAAAACGTCCAGCCCCACATTTTGCGCTATGGTAAGGTATTCTTTAAGCCTTTCCTCATCCAGCAGCGCTGTTATCAGCAAAACAGCGTCCGCGCCGATAAGTTTTGCTTCGTAAATCTGCGCCGCGTCCACCGTAAAATCCTTACGCAGCACCGGCAGGTTTACGTTTTGGGCAATCTCCGTTAAATATACGTTGCTGCCTAAAAAGTAGTCCGGTTCGGTTAAACAGCTTATCGCCGCCGCACCTGCCGCTTCGTAGGCTTTTGCCTGCCGCAGCGGGTTAAAATCTTTGGCAATCAGCCCTTTGGAGGGCGACGCTTTTTTAACCTCACAGATGAAGGAAAGCCCCTGTTTTTTTAAAGCCTGCGCAAACCCTCGGTTTACTTGCGGCAGCGCTTCCGCCTCACGGCGCAAAGTATTTAAACCATATTTTTTTATCAGTTCACCGGCACGTTCTTTAGATGCCGCCGCTAATGTATCAAGTATCATAAAAGCCTCACATATTGCTTAATTTTACAAGCTGCTGCAATTTTTTGTAAGCCCTGCCGCTGTCGATGGTTTCTTCCGCCAGAGCCGCACATTCCTTAATGCTGCCTTTGCCGCCGAGATATAAACTTACGGCACTGTTTAAAACAACTGCATCGCGTTTGCTGCCGCGTTCCGTGCCGTTTAAAATATTCGTGGTTATCTGCGCGTTTTCCTGTACATCTCCGCCTACAAGGTCGGCTTTGGAACAGCGTTTAAAGCCCAAATCAGCAGGGTCGAAAATATATTCCGTAACTTTGCCGTTAATAATTTCGGCCATTGTGTTGGTTGAAGAAACCGTTACTTCGTCAAGCCCGTCGTTGCCGTAAACCACTATACCGCGTTTAACGCCGAGGTTTGAAAGCACGCGCGCCAGCGGCAGCACCAGTTCCTTCTGGTAAACGCCCAAAAGCTGCAAGCTTGCAAAGGCCGGGTTTGCCAAAGGCCCGATGATATTAAAAATGGTTCTGATGCCGATTTCTTTGCGCACCGGACCTGCATAACGCATTGAAGCGTGGCAGGACTGCGCAAACAAAAAGCAAAGGTTAATTTTTTGCAGCAGTTCTTCGTTTTTCTCTGCCGGCAAATCTATTTTTACACCCAAAGCCTCAAGTACATCGGCTGCACCGCTTTTGCTTGATACGCTGCGGTTGCCGTGTTTTGCCACCGGCTGCCCGGCCGCGCTTATTACAAAGGCACTGGTTGTAGATATATTAAAAGTATTTGCACAATCGCCGCCTGTGCCAACTATATCAAGCACATCGCCCTGAGTATGGATACGGCTGCATTTTTCGCGCAGCACCTGCGCGCAGGCTGTAATTTCATCTATTGTTTCACCTTTCATGCGCATGGCAGTAATAAAAGCCGCAATCTGGGCGTTGGTAGCGCCGCCGCTCATAATCTGGTCAAAGGCTTCTCGTGTTTCTGTTCCTGCAAGGTTCTGCCCTGCTGCAAGTTTGGCAATTGCTGTATTAATCATTTTTAAATCCCCCTTAAATATCAGTCACTCAAAAAATTTGCAAGTATTTTCATACCTTCCGGCGTCATTACCGATTCCGCGTTACCATATCGGCAAAACACTCCTTTGCAACCGGTACAGCCGTATAATCAGCGGCATAGGCTTTTACTTCATCCAAACTTAAATTCAACATTTTGTCCCCCTGAAAGTTTTTTGTTGGAAATGGCTGCCGCGCTAAATAAAAAAGCCTGTCCCTGTAAATATACAAGGACAGGCAATAATGCTATAAACCTGCGGTACCACCTTGATTCGCGGAAGATTCCGCGCACTTTAGCAGAGTGCCAACACACCCCTCGCCCGTAACGCTGGCGCTGCGTTGCAGAATACTCACAGGAAAACCTGTTTTGACTGCACCCTCAACGGTCCATTTATCAGACTGCATTTCTATCCGTTCCCAGCAACCGGACTCTCTGTGAGCGCATTTTCTGACTTGATCTCCGTCTCGTAGGTTTAGTGGTAATTATTAACTTGTGTATAGTTTACGCACAATACTGTAATTAGTCAACAAATTTTTATCAAAAGCCTTAAAATTTTTAATTTTGCTGTAAATATGTAAAGCAGTTTACAAATTTATGCACATAAACGTTAATCGTCTTTGCGCAGAACTATTTTGCTTACACGGTCATTGGCATCAATATAAAAATCAAGCCCGGCATCTTCATAATCACCGTCACTCGGAAAATCATATCCAAGCATCATGGTTTGCTTTAAACTTTCGTCATTTTTATCGGGCGTAAAATAAACAACTCGGTTAGGCATGCCGTACTGCCCTACAACACGTGCGGCTTCATCGCCGTTGCTTACGCCGCGCATGGTTGCAAACAAGGGTGATTTGCCTTCCATAGCCGTAATGGTATGTTTTTTACGGTTAACGCTGATTTTTATATCTGCATACTCGTAAACATAATCACCGTGTTCTTTGCCTTCTTTAAGCAGTTTGCCGAGAGCTGCGTTTTCCGGCACAAAAACATCGTCAAGTTTCCATTCGCCAAAATTAATATCCTCGTCATTAAGCAAGGGTTCAGCTTCCGCAGGCGTTAAATATTCGGTTGCAATGTAACCCTTATGCCCGTTCCATACAGCTTCGGCCCAGGGCTGCTCGTCTTTTGTAATGCGCAGCAGCGAATGGCGCGGCAGGCAGCTGATTATGTTATTGCTTACGGCAGGATTGGAACGGAAATTAACGTCATCTTCTGCCAAAATCATAAATTCGCCGCTTTTGTAGCCGCTTACGCGTTCGGTTGAATAAAATTTTGTCAAATCTTCTGCCGATGCAGAATTTGCAAATACGGCAAGGCTGATTGCCGCCGTAGCCGTTAAAGCCAAAACTCCTTTAAACATTACTGCTTTGCTGCTCCTTTCTTATTTTGCAAGCTGTTCTTTTAAATAGTTTTCTGCTGCTTCCAGCTGAGTGTCTTTCATGCTTTGCAGGTCAAACTCAACCTCAACATCCGGCTTAATGCCGGTGCCGTGAATGGAACGCCCGCTCGGCGTATAATATTTGGCTGTTGTAAGTTTCAGCCCTGTATTTTCACTTAATTTATAAACGGATTGAACAGAACCCTTGCCAAAAGTCTGAACGCCGAAAAGTTTGCCCGCACCGGTATCCTGCACAGCACCGGCAACAATTTCAGCCGCACTGGCGCTGCCGTGGTCAACAAGCACAGCCAGCGGATATTTGACTTTTTCAAGGTTTGATTCTTCAACAAAGGTATTGCCGCTGCGGTCCTTAATAGATACCACCGTGCCTTTGGGAACAATGTACTGCGCAACTTTTACGCATTCGCCCAAAATGCCGCCGGGGTTATGGCGCAAATCAAGCAGCAAGGCCTGCATGCCTTCTTTTTCAAGCTCTATATACTTTTTGGCAAAATCGGCGCCGGTCTGTTCGTTAAATACCGAAATGCGTATATAACCGATTTTTGTACCGGGCAGCATCTGCCCGCCTACCGATTCCACCTTAATATCGCCGCGGATAACGCGCACAGTGCGCTCTGCGCCGTCTGCGCTTTCAAGAAGCAGTTCCACTTCCGTACCCTGCTTGCCGCGTATTTTAGCAACAACATCCTCCAGCTGCATACCGTCAACATTCGTACCGTCAACGGCAAGAATTTTATCTCCGGCTTTTATTCCGGCTTCGTCGCCCGGTGTTCCTTTCATAGGCGCAACTACAACAAAATCATCGTCTTTTTTGCCAAGAACCACACCAATACCGCCAAAAACACCGTCCGTCAAATCAGTAATTTCGCTGAAGCTTTTTTTGTCAAGGTAAGCGGAATACGGGTCGCCCAAAGCCTTAACCATGCCGGAAGTAGCGCCGTCAAACAGCTTTTCGCTGTCAACCGCCTCCACATAGTTATCACGCACGGTAACAAGTGTTTTTAAAAATACCATGCCTCCGGCAGAACTGCCGGCCGCTTTCTGCACCAAGGCCATGATAACGGCCAGGGTAATTACTGCTGTACAGGCACATGCCAGCAGCAAAGTTAAAAAGTTAAACCTTTTTTTCAGCATTTATGCCCCTCCAATTGCAGCCCATTACGGCAGATAGTTCATCGGGTCGGTAAGCTCACCGTTCAGGCGTGCTTCAAAATGGCAGTGCGGACCGGTAGACCAACCGGTGCTGCCTGCAAGCGCTATCGTCTGGCCCTGCTGCACATACTGCCCTTCAGATACCCACAGTTCACTGTTATGCCCATACAAACTTACAAGCCCGCCGCCATGGTCAATCATTACGCAGTAACCATAACCGCCCAGCCAGCCGGAATATACAACCGTGCCGCTGTCTGCCGCGGCAATAGGCGTACCGGTGTCACAGGCAATATCATAACCGGAATGGTAACGGGTAGTGCCGAAAATAGGATGTGTGCGCCAGCCATAGTAGGAAGTAATTTCGCCCTGCACCGGCCAGATAAATTTGCCCGTGCCTCCGCCGCCAGGCATACCGCCCGCATTTTGCAGGCTGCGCAGCATGCTGGCGATGTTTTCGCTGATAGCGGCAAGGCGGTCGTACTCGCCTTCAACCTGGCTGCGTTCTTCTTCGGCAGCATATAAAAGCTGCGCTCTTTCTTCTCGCCGTGCTTCTGCTTCCTGGCGTTTTACTTCAAGCTCTGCCCTTAAAGCATCAAGCTCCTTGGTCTGGGCGTCAAGTTCTTCCTGCCGCTTTTCAATTTCAGCCATCGATTTATTAATGGCATCAAGCATTGCAATATCACGGCTGATTATTTTTTGCAGCAGGAACATACGGGACGAAAAGTCAGAAAAATCTTTCGCACCCAAAAGTACGTCCAGATAGTTAATCTGTCCGTTGATATAAATATCCCGCAGGCGCTTTTTAAAAATGTTCATCCTGCGTTCAAGATTGGCTTTTTCTTCTGCCAGTTTAGCCTGATTATCGGCAATGGCAACATCAAGTTCCGCCTGGCGGGCATTAATTTCATCAAGGCGTATCTGCAGCTGGCGCAGTTCGCCTACTACTTCTTCCATACGGCTGCTTGCCGCATCGGCAGCACGCCTTGCTTCTTCGCGCTGCGCTTCCATATCGCGCATCTGCTGCTGCACCCTGTCATATTCAGCTTGTTTTTCAGAAAGTTCGTCGGCGTAACCATGCAGCACCGGCAGGCCTGCAACACATGCCACCAGAACTGCCGCCAGAACTTTACTTTTCAACATGCGCAGCCCTCCCGTCAAACGCGCAGGAATTTGCGCAAAGATACATAACTGCCGGCCGCACCGATAGCTGTACCGCTGATGATAATAAACAAATCAACATAAATCAGCATCGGGTAAGGAGGCAGCATCGGCAAAAACGCCAGCGTGGAATAAATACGCGACAGCAGTGCCGAATAAGAAATATCTATTATGGTAATGGAAATAAGCGAACCGAAAAAGCCCAGCGTCATGCCTTCCAGCATAAACGGCCAGCGGATAAACCAGTCGGTTGCGCCTACGTATTTCATTATGTTAACTTCGCGCCTGCGGGCAAAAACCGTCAGGCGGATGGTATTTGCAATAATAAACAGCGTTGCAAAAGCAAGCAGCACTACCAGCAGAATACCGCCGATACGCAGTATTTTGGTAATCTGAAACAGCTGTTCAACAACTTCCTGCCCGAATTTCGCAGTTTCCACGCCTTCCATCTCGCCTATCTGCGGAGTAAGCTCGGCTATGCGTTCAGGAGCGTCCACTTCCACTTCAAAATAATAAGGAAATGGATTATCCGTGCCGAGCGAATTAAGCAGGTTCTGCTGTTCGCCAAGGCGTTCTTTAAAGCGTTCCAGCGCTTCTTCTTTGGTTACCGGAGTAACTTTTTCAACACCGGGAAGCCCTTCCAGTTTGGTACGCGTTGCATCAAGCACATCGCCGTCTGCTTCGTCCTGCATATAAACGGTTATCTGTACCTGGCTTTCCAGATATTGGGCAAGGTTATTGGTATTTAAAAATAATAAAAGAAACATACCCAAAACCAACAGCGACAAAGCAACGGTCGATACAGAGGCTACGCTCATCAGGCCGTTGCGCCGTATGGATTTATATGTTTCTCTTACAAAATATTCTTTCGTACTAAGACTCATAGCCGTATACTCCTTTTGCATCATCGCGCACAATATGTCCGTGCTCAATGGCTATAACCCTTTTTTCCATTTCATCAACTATTTCCCTGTCGTGCGTAGCCATTACAATAGTGGTTCCGCTTTTGTTTACCTCGCGGAAAATATCCATAATTTCCCAGCTTGTTTCCGGGTCGAGGTTGCCGGTAGGTTCATCGGCTATTAAAAGGATAGGGTCGTTAACAATGGCGCGTGCAATAGCAATGCGCTGCTGTTCGCCGCCGCTGAGCTCGGTAGGATAAGCATGCGCACGCTTGCGCAGCCCTACAAGGTCAAGCACATCGTTAACGCGGCGCTTGATTTTGCGGTACGGAGTTTCGATAACCTGCATTGCAAACGCAACATTGTCATATACGGTACGGTCAGGCAGCAGGCGGTAATCCTGAAAAACTATGCCCAGCTGCCTTCTGAAATACGGAATTTCCTTATCTGTCATTTTTACAAGGTCATGCCCGTTTACGATAACTTTACCGCTGGAAGGCAGAACCTCACGGAACAGCATTTTAAAGAAAGTAGACTTTCCTGCGCCGCTCGGGCCTACAATAAAAACAAATTCGCCCTGCTCAATACGGACGTTAATGTCCTGCAAAGCGACTGAACCGCCTGGATAAATTTTGCTTACGTCTATCATTTCCAGCATACGGCCTGCTCCTTTCATTCTTCACCGCGCAGCAGCGCAAAAGTTCTTTCCAAATTAAGCTGTGCCTTACTGCGCAGCTGCTCCATCCGTTCGTTCTGTACAACCGGCGGCTTGCACCACGCAGCTTTAAGTACGTTTACAAGCTGCTCTTTCTTTATATCGTCCACGCTTCCGGCAAGCACCCCACCGGCGGTATTTACAAATGCGTCAACCTTTGGGTCATACGAAATTGCCAAAAGCGGCACCTTCATAACTGCCGCAAAAACCAGTGCGTGCAGGCGCATGCCCAAAAGCAGCTTAAAATTGCCTATCAGCGATAAAAATTCTTCCGTGTTATATGCGGAATCCAAAAAATAAATGTCTTTTTCATCCTTTAAAAAGCTGTTAACGGCAGCACAGCTTTTTAAATCTGCCGGATATTGAAGCGGCAAAAGCACTATCTGCGCATCATGCTCCGATTTAAACTGTTTTAAGGCAGCTGCAATTACCTTAAAGCAATTTATATCATTTACCCACGGTCGCACGGAAATGCCAAGCACCGGCCTGTTAATGTCGATACCGGCATTTTGCAGTATTTTCTGCCCTATGCTTTTATCTGCAACGGGCAAAGCCAGTACAGAATCGGCAGTTACAATAATATTTCTGCCGCTGAGGCCCATTTTTAAAAGTTCAGTCTGTGAATCTGCATCTCTTACCGTAATTAAATCCGCCTTGCTGCAGACAATTCTTGTCAGCTTTCTTGCCAGCGTATTACGTATCGGGCCAATGCCGTGCGAATACAGCATAACCTTTTTGCCTGCCATTTTACCCATTAAAATAATGAACAGATAATAAAAAAGGCTGCGCAGGCTGGTTACATCCTGTAAAAGGCTGCCGCCGCCGCTTAAAAGCATATCGGCATTTTTTAAGGCATTGTATATTTTAAAAAAGTTAAAACGGTAAATGCTTTTTACTTTATGTTTGGCAGATGTTTCGGCAGGATTGCCGGAAATAACCGTCAGGTCAATTTCCGGCTGTACGCCGCGCAAAGCCCTTACAATAGATGTAAGCATGGCTTCGTCACCCGCGTTGGCAAATCCGTAATATCCGGAAATGACAATTTTATTCATTACCCAAATATCTCCTTTGCCACTTCTGCAAATAAGGCATTAACAAATTAAGCACAACTACTGCTGCTATGCCTATTACGGCGCCAAGCCAGTAGCCGTCCAGCGCACGGATATAGCTCATGATAACCGGCGTGCGCATATGTGCAAAGGTCTGCACAAGGCTGCCCTGCCCGATAACCGCTCCTGCCACAAGTATCATCTGCCACAGGCGCGGAGCTTTGTAATAAGCCGCGTAAGCCGCTATAAAAAATGCAGGATGCCCAATCATAAATTCTTTGGTACGCGGGCGTGCATACATCAGCTGTTCCAGCAGGGCACGCATTTTAAGCTCAATGCCCCAAACGGGAACACCGGAAGTATGGCCGCTGCGGCCTACAAAAATATAAGCTACAAAAGCAAGAACACCCAGAATAAATAAATGTTCAAGTTTAATATGGGTCGATAAAAGATAGCGGATATCGGCAATAAGGCCGCCGCCAGTTTTGCCGCCGAAAATATTAAAATGTTTGACATACCATAACAGCATTAATAATACCGGCATAATAAACGTTAATTTTACGCCGCGGTAAATGTCAATTTCCAAAAAGAAACGGATATCGCCCAAAAGTGCCGAAATCATTGCCGCACCGCACAAGGACATGGCAACTGCCGCGCCAAGCTGTACGGTAGTGCGCATTAAAAACTGCACCATGCATTTGCAGCGTACTTTTACGCTCTCCCACCATTCCACAACTACAATCATAGAAAGTACCGGGAATACGCAGGCAGAAACAAATGCCAGAAGCTGCCTTGGCAAAGGCGAAGCCATTTTTACAACCAATGCAGCGGCTGCTGCGCCAAAAACCGCAAACAGAACATACTGCAATTTACTGCTAAGCCCCAAAAGCAGTGCAAGATACATTACGCCTGCTGCAACAACGGCAAGTGCAGGCAGAACCAACAGCATTTTATCGGGGAAATATGCCTGATAGCCATCGGCATCCGCGTTAAACACACCGCTGGTGCCAAGCTTAAAGCCGCGCGACTGAACATCAGCGGCAATGCTTTTAACATAATCAAGGTTAAGCTCTAAAATATCCTGCCCGTTCTGCGGCAGCATAAAAGGTTTAATATAATTAATACGGATATTGCGTTCTTCATCGGTAAGTGCCCAGCGGCGCAAAGCCTCGGGCATTTTCAGCTTGCGCTGCTCTGCCTTGTCGATAATATAAGAACGCGCTGCCTGGTAATCCATTTTTTCAGCCAAGGGAATAAGGCCTTCCATGGGCGCAAACTGGAGCTGGGTATAGTGTTCAACCATACCGAAAACCATGTTATGGCTTAACAATTTTTCGGCCATGTAATCGAGTTTATCGGGAAAACCAACTACTTCCTTGCCGCAGCCGATATAAGAAACAACATTCGCGCCAGATTCATCAATACGGCTGAAAATGCTGTCTATCTGCTGTTCCGTTACCGGCAGATAATTTTGCGGGCGGACGATAACGTTAAACCCGGCAGCTGCAATCTGCCGCATTTCTTCGGTGGAAAGGCCAAGAGGTGCCTGCATCAGCGGCATTTTAGTGTCGTAGTTGTCACCTTCAATAATGCGCGGGTCGCCCAAAACACGGATAATACGCGGAGATTCACTTACAACGGCAATACGTTCCGGTGCATAGCGCAGATACAGGTCTTTCTCTATTTCTTTAAAAGTTACAGGCGATTTACCCTCTGTAATATAAACTGCGTCGGGAATTATATCCTGCTGCTGCAAAGCCGCAAACTGCGTTCCGGCAGTTCCGCCGTGCAAAAGCTCACGCCCCGGAGAGGCATAAACAAGCCCTTTGTTGTCAAGTTTTTGCAAGGTAGTGTCAAAAACTATCAGCGAAGTAACACCGGCATCTTTAAAATCTTTCAATACGGAATCAAGCGGCAGGCCTTCCCAGTCGGCAAGCTGCTGCAGGCCTTCGTATTCCATAGCCATTTCTACGGTATTGTTTTTTTCTTCTATTTCATATCTGCTGTAATTAAGCCATAAAGCACAAACAAGCCCTATAACAATAACTGCCAGCAAAACCGGATTATAACGGCTTTTCATTGCTATCTCCACCCATTAGCCAGTTAAATTTTCTTTTGCTGTGACCTTAAATAAGCCTCAATAAACATATCCAGGCCGCCGTCCATAACAGCCTGCACGTTGCCTGTTTCGGCGCCTGTACGATGGTCCTTAACCATTTTATACGGCTGGAAAACATAGGAGCGTATCTGGCTGCCCCATTCAATGTCCTGGTAATCACCGGCAATATCGTTTTTCAGCGCTTCCTGTTTGGCGCGTTCATATTCGTACAGTTTGGCGCGCAGAAGCTGCATGCAGCGTTCACGGTTCTGAATCTGCGAGCGTTCGTTCTGGCACTGTACGATTATGCCGGTAGGAATATGCGTCATGCGCACGGCGGAGCTTGTTTTGTTTACGTGCTGTCCGCCTGCGCCGCTGGCACGGTAAGTATCAACTTTTAAATCGGACGGGTCGATTTTAATATCGACGGTATCGTCAAGTTCAGGCATAACATCAACAGCCGCAAAAGAAGTATGGCGGCGTGCGTTGGCGTCAAACGGAGAAATGCGCACGAGGCGGTGTACGCCCTTTTCGCTGCGCAGATAGCCGTAAGCATTATGGCCGTTAATTTGCAGCGTAGCGCTTTTTACGCCTGCTTCATCACCGGGCAGATAGTCCAGCATTTCAATGGCAAAGCCCTGGCGTTCGGCATAACGGGTAAACATGCGCAGAAGCATACTTGTCCAGTCCTGTGCTTCGGTACCGCCGGCACCGGCATGCAGGGTTAAAATAGCATTGTTGGCATCATATTCGCCGTTTAAAAGCATCCCCAGTTCCAAATGCTCTATTTCCGCTTTTGCAGCTTCCAGCCCGGCTTCAAGTTCTTCTTCCATGCCGGATTCAGGTTCTTCCAAAGCAAGCTCTACCATAACCTCAAGGTCATCAAGCCTTTGTTCAAGGTTATGTACAATGCCCACTTCTTCCTTCAGCTGCGTAACAGCCTGGGCTGTTTTCTGCGCGGCATCCGGGTTGTCCCAGAAATCCGGCGCACCCATTTTATGTTCTAATTCAGCAATGCGGTCCTCTTTGGCAGCGACGTCAAAGAGATCCCCTCATTTCCTCTAATTTTTGCTTCAATGCGGATATTTCGGGTTTGTATTCCTCTATCAGCACCAAATTCACATCCCTTCGTAGGTAATTTATTTTAATTTATGTTTTTATTTATCTTTTCCGCAGCAGTTTTTATATTTTTTGCCGCTGCCGCAGGGGCACGGGTCATTGCGGCCCGGTTCTTCCTTTTTAACAACAGGCTGTTTGGTGCCTTCGTCACCGGCGTTGGTAGAAGCATTTTCCAGACGGTCTTCCACCTTAGGCTGGGTAATAACGTTTACGCGGTAAATATAGCGTACAACGTCGTCCTGAATAGCGTCAATCATAGCCTGGAACATATCGTAGGCTTCAAATTTATATTCAACCAGCGGGTCTTTCTGCCCGTATGCACGCAGGCCAACGCCTTCACGCAGCATATCCATGGCATCAAGGTGTTCCATCCAGTGGTTGTCTACAACCTTAAGCATTACAAGGTTTTCCAGTTCACGCATCAGTTCCGGCGTAATGGCGGCTTCACGTTCTGCGTAATGCTCATCGGCAACTTTGTACAGATATTCTTCCAGTTCCTCACGGCTGAGGTTCTGCAGATATTCAACGGTTAAAAGCCCGCGCGGAGCGTAGAATTCTTCGGCATAGTTAATAAGTGCCTGCAAATCCCAGTCTTCGGAATATACTTCCGGCGGGGCATACATTGCCATGGTGCGGTCTACAACCTTATGCACCATTTCCATAATGGTATCGCGCAGGTTAGCCTGCTGCAAAATTTTGCGGCGCTGGCTGTAAATAACTTCACGCTGCTGGTTCATAACGTTATCGTATTCCAGAACCTGCTTACGGATGGTAAAGTTGCGCGCTTCTACCTTCTTCTGTGCAGATTCGATGGACTTGGTTACAAGTTTATGTTCGATAGGCTCGTCTTCTTCCATGCCCAGCTTATCCATAATGCCGGAAATGTTGTCGGAACCGAACAGGCGCATCAAATCATCTTCCAGCGAAAGGAAGAATTTGGAAGAACCCGGGTCACCCTGACGGGCGCAGCGTCCGCGCAGCTGGTTATCAATACGGCGGCTTTCGTGGCGTTCCGTACCGATAATGTGCAGGCCGCCAAGTTCAGGCACGCCTTCGCCAAGCATAATATCGGTACCGCGGCCTGCCATGTTGGTGGCAATGGTTACAGCGCCGTACTGGCCTGCTTTGGAGATAATCTCCGCTTCTTTTTCATGGTATTTGGCGTTAAGTACATTATGAGCTATGCCGCGGCGTTTGAGCATTGCGGAAAGTTCTTCGGACTGTGCGATGGAAGTTGTGCCAACCAGTACCGGACGGCCGGATTTATGGCATTCTTCAATTTCCGCAACGGCGGCTTTATATTTGGCGCGTTTTGTTTTATAAATAACATCCGGATAGTCAATACGGATCATCGGTTTGTTGGTAGGAATAACAATTACATCCAAACCGTAAATTTTCTGGAATTCCTGTTCTTCCGTTTTAGCGGTACCGGTCATACCGCTGAGCTTGTTGTACATACGGAAGTAGTTCTGGAAGGTAATCGTTGCCAGAGTCTGGCTTTCGCGTTCAACCTTAACGCCTTCTTTGGCTTCAATAGCCTGATGCAGGCCTTCGGAGAAACGGCGTCCAAACATCAAGCGGCCGGTAAATTCGTCAACTATAATTACCTGTCCGTCTTTTACAACGTAATCTCTGTCGCGGTGCATAATGGCCTTGGCTTTTAAAGCACACATCAAATGGTGCGAAAAGTCAACGCCGTGTTCAGCGTCATAAAGGTTGGCAATGCCGAGCATTTTTTCTGCTTTGGCAATACCAGCTTCAGTAGGCGCAACGGTTTTTAATTTTTCGTCTACCGTATAGTCCTCATTTTCGTTCATGTTGGCAACTACATGCGCCAGCACGCGGTACAAATCGGTAGATTTTTCGCCCGGGCCGGAAATAATCAGCGGTGTACGAGCTTCGTCGATTAAAATACTGTCAACTTCGTCGACAATGCAGAAATTAAGCTCGCGCTGTACCATCTGGTTTTCGTCAACTACCATGTTGTCGCGCAGATAGTCGAAACCAAATTCGTTGTTGGTGCCGTAAGTAATATCGGCAGCATAAGCGGCCTTGCGGTCGGGGTAATCCATATCATGCACAATAAGGCCTACGGAAAGACCGAGCGCTCTGTAAATGCGGCCCATGTCCTCGCTGTCGCGGCGGGCAAGGTAATCGTTAACGGTAACAACATGTACGCCTTTGCCGGTAAGGGCGTTTAAATAAGCAGGCAGGGTTGCAACAAGGGTTTTGCCTTCGCCTGTACGCATTTCGGCAATCTTGCCGCGGTGCAGAACAACGCCGCCTATAAGCTGTACATCAAAATGGCGCATGCCGGTAATACGGCGCGAAGTTTCGCGCACAACAGCAAACGCTTCCGGCAGGATATCATCAAGCGTTTCGCCTTTGGCAAGGCGCAGTTTAAACTCGCCGGTTTTGGCAGCAAGATTTGCTGAACTCAGCGCCTGCATCTCCGGCTCCAGTGCATTGATTTTATCGACAATGGCCTGAATATTTTTTAATTCTTTGGCATTCGGGTCACCGAAAATCTTTTTTAATATGCTTTCGAGCAACACACTCACTCCTTAAAATTCCCTGTTTTATAAACACTATACTAATATAAAATTTTACCAAAAACCGCGCAAAAAGTCAAAAGCCCGGGCCTTTTGTCCCGGGCTTTTTTGTGAAATCAATGTAAAGATTATTTTAATTCAGGCTGCAGCAAACCATAGTTGCCGTCTTTGCGGCGGTATACAACATTTACTCCGCCATAATCGGGGTCAAAGTATACAAAGAAGTCATGGTCAAGCAGGTTCATCTGCAAAATTGCTTCTTCAGCCGTCATCGGGTTCATCGAGAACTTCTTGTTCTTGATGATCTTGAATTCTTCATCCGGAGCCGCTTCTACTTCGGGAGCAGGTACGGGCTCTACAAAGTTGCTGTATTTACGTTTAGCAAGACGTGTTTTATATTTATGTACCTGGCGTTCAATTTTTTCTACTACCAAGTCAATGGACGAATACATATCTTTGGTAGATTCCTGGGCTCTGATTAAAATTCCGCTGGCCGGAACGGTAATTTCCACAATGTGGTTGCCTTTTTCAACTTTAAGTACTGCACTGATATCGCCAACGGTTTTAAACTGCCTCGTGATTTTCGTAATTTTCTTTTCAACATACTCTTTGAGCGCCGGTGTTACAACAATGTTCTTTCCTCTTACGTTTACGTTCATAAATTATCCCTCCTTAATCCCGAGGTCCGGGATAACAAACTCTTTAGTTTGTTATTATTTGTATTCGCCATAATAATTAAAACTCCTGCAAAAAATTACAAAAACTCGTGCAAAAAAGTCTTTTTTCTGCACGAGTTTACAATCTGCTACTATTGTAACAATTTCAATTATAAAATTTTGGAAAGGAAACTGCGGGTACGTTCTTCTTTGGCATGTAAAAAAATGTCGTCAGGTTTACCCTGTTCCAGAATTTTACCGCCGTCAACAAACAGCACCCTGTCGCCAACTTCGCGCGCAAAGCCCATTTCATGGGTAACAACTACCATGGTCATGCCTTCGTTGGCAAGGCGTTTCATAACGTCCAGTACTTCTTTAATCATTTCCGGGTCAAGCGCAGATGTCGGTTCATCAAACAAAAGTGCTTTCGGCTTCATAGCAAGCGCACGTGCAATTGCAACACGCTGCTGCTGCCCGCCGCTCAACTGGTCCGGATAGGAATCAGCCTTGTCGGAAAGGCCAACCTTGCCTAAAAGCTCCATAGCCGTTGCTTCCGCGGTTTTACGGTCAATGCCGCGTACTTTCATCGGCGCAAGCACAAGGTTTTCCAGCACCGTCATGTGCGGGAAAAGGTTAAAACGCTGGAACACCATGCCTACTTCCTTGCGCACTTCGTTAATATTGGCTTCGCCGTCCAGCTTAATGCCGTCAACAACAATCGTGCCTTCGGTCGGTTCTTCAAGGTAGTTCATGCAGCGCAGAAGCGTACTTTTGCCGCTGCCGGATGGGCCTATAATTACCACTACTTCCTTTTCGGCAATGGTAAGGTCAATGCCCTTTAAAACTTCAAGGCTGCCGTAGCTTTTTTTAAGGCCTGTAATTTTAATCATTTCTGTACTCATTTTGTTTCAAACCTCCGCTCCATCAGCCCTACCAGGCGCGCAACCGTAAAGGTCATAATAAGGTAAATTACGGCAACTGCCAGCCAGATTTCAAAAGAAGCATAGGTACGCGCAATAATCAGCTGTCCGCGTCTTGTCAGTTCTTCAAAACCGATAACGGAAACCAGCGAAGAATCCTTCAGCATGGCAATAAATTCATTGCCCAGCGGCGGAATAATGCGCTTAAAGGCCTGCGGCATAATTACATAGCGCATAGTCTGGTACCAGGTCATGCCCAGAGAGCGCCCGGCTTCCATCTGCCCTTTATCGATAGACTGGATGCCCGCGCGGAAAATTTCGGCAATGTATGCACCGCTGTTAATGGAGCAGGCGCAGATAGCCGCAAAAAACGGGTCAATGCGCTGGCCGATAATGGTAGGCAGCGCAAAATATACCAGAAAGATTTGTACCAAAAGCGGCGTGCCGCGGATAAAATCTACATAAAAGTTAGCTGCATAACGCACCGGTTTAATGCTGGCAAGCCTTGCAACGCCGATAATCATACCTATCAATAAGCCAAAGCCTACGCTCATGGCGGTTATTTCAAGGGTAATTCCGGCACCGGCCAGCAAAAGCGGTATTGCATCTTCAATAAGTTTAAAATTCAGTTCCATTAGGCTTGTCTTTCCTTCCAGTCAGCCTGCGCTTTAATAAATAAAATACGGGGCACACCTTCGTTGCCGTTGATGTTCCCCGCATTCAGGCGCAATGCTTATTTTTTCACTTCACCGAACCAGGTTTTGTAAATCTTGTCATATTCGCCGTCTTTTTTCAGTTCTGCCAAAGCTTTGTTAATGTCTTCAAGCAGCTTGGTGTTGTCTTTTTTAACGGCAATGCCATATTGTTCTGCTTCCATTACGTCACCAACGGTTTTGGCAACTTCGCTGCCGCCCTGTGCCAGATAATAACCGATAACCGGGCTGTCGTTGATAACAGCGTCAACGCCGCCGTTGGTCAGTTCCATTGCAGACTCGGTATTGGTATTGAAAAGGGTTACTTTGGCATCTTTAACGCTGTTTGCTTTGTCAGCGCCGGTAGTGCCAATCTGTGCGGCAATGCGTTTGCCGGTAAGGTCATCAATGCTCTTGATGTCGTTGTTGTCTTTTTTAACCATTACAATCAAGCCGGAAGTATAATAAGGGTCGCTCATGCCTACAGCCTGTTTTCTTTCATCGGTAATGCTCATACCAGCAATGGCAACATCAATATTACCGGTGTTCAGCGCAGGAATCAATGCATCAAAACCCATGTTGGCAATTTCAACTTTATAGCCGAGTTTTTTGCCGATAGCGCGGATTAAATCCATATCAAAGCCTGCCAGTTCATCGCTGCCTTCCTTCTGGAATTCAAACGGAGCAAAGGTCGGTTCAGTTGCTACTCGCAAAACTTTCTCCGGCTGAGCCTTAGCCTCATCCTTACTGCCGCCGCAGCCTGCAACTGCCAGTGCCACAAGCATTAAAGCAGCCATTAAAAACACCAAATACTTTTTCATAAACATAACCTCCAACAGCATAAATTTACAAACTTTTATCTGTTAAAATATTATAGCTCTAAAATACAGGTTAAGCAACAAAAACTTTCAAAAAACCTGTATAAAAAACCATTATTTAGCTTCGCCGAACCATTTATTGTAAATTTTATCAAATTCACCGTTCTGCTTCAGCTCATTAAGAGCCTTGTTAATATCGGCAGCCAGTTTGTCGTTGCCTTTTTTAACGGCAATACCGTAATCTTCGGCATTCAAAACTTCGCCGACGGTTTTAGCGTATTCACTGCCGCCCTGCGCCAAAAAGTATTTCAGCACCGGAGCATCATTAATAACAGCGTCAGCCGCGCCGTTTTTCATTTCCAGCACAGCGCTGCCGTTATCGTTAAACGCAGTTACCTTGGCTCCTTCAACTTTTTCTGCGCGGAATGCGCCGGTAGTGCCAATCTGCACGGCAATACGCTTGCCTTTTAAATCGTCAATGCTTTTAATATCGTTGTTGTCTTTCGGTACCATTACCAAAAGGCCGGATTTATAATACGGGTCAGAAAAAATTACCTGCTGCTTGCGTTCTTCGGTAATGCTCATGCCTGCCAGCGCAACATCAATGTTGTCTGCCTGCAAAGCAGGAATTAAAGCGTCAAAGCCCATTGCGCTGATTTCCACTTTATAGCCGAGCTGTTTGCCGATAGCACGGATTAAATCCATGTCAAAACCGGTAAGTTCCTCGCTGCCTTCTGCCTGCATTTCAAACGGCGCAAAAGAAGGTTCAGTACCGACACGCAGTAATTTTTCACCGCCCGCCTGTTTCTCATCATTGCCGCCGCAGCCGGCCGTAACAAGCGCCATTGCCAGCATGGCTGCCATTAATAATGCCAAAAACTTTTTCATCAGATTATCTCCCTCCAATATTCTGCCAACAGGCAGGGTATAATAATGTATATTATAAAACTAAAAGCCCTTCTGCACAAGCAAAAATATGCAAAAAAGGCTAATTTTTATAAAATAAAGCAACTCAGCTGACCTGGTCTTCGCCCCCACACCCGCCTGCTGGGAGGTTCGCTCATAAGCAACGTGCTCCCCACTAATGCTCCTCTCGCTTTTCGCGGCAGGACTTACTTCTAAGCTGCGCCGTGCTCACAGTAATTTTTACTGCTTACGTGGATCGTTTTGCCCGCAACTGGCATCGACTTTCAACCACAGACCTGAGCTGCATTTTAATTATAGCGGCTAATAGATTTTTTGCAATACCTGCGGCTAAAAAATTTATAAAATGCTCTTTGATATTTTGCCGCGTTGTAGTATACTATTATGTGCAAGATTTGATTGGACGGATTTTTAACAGGATGGTTGTTTTATGATTGCTTTACCCCAGACACTGGATTTTCCACGCGAAAATAACATACGAGAAATATGCAACTCGCTTTTAACGCTGCTGCAAAAAAAGGATACGGGTTTATACATGCACAGCCAGCAGGTTGCCAACTATTCGGCATGCATTGCGGCCAAGCTCGGCCTGCCCGCCGCAGAAATCGCTTCCATTAAAAGTGCCGCGCTTCTGCACGATATCGGGCATCTTTCCGTGCCTAACACGATTTTAAAAAAATCGCCCTATTTAAGCACGCGAGAGATGGCTACCTATAAACGCCACTGCCAGGCAGGTGCCAGCATGCTCGAAAATATTCCGGAATTTGCGCATATTATCGACATTATTTACAGCCACCACGAAAAGTGGAACGGCACCGGTTACCCCAAGCGTTTAAAGGGCGTAAACATACCGCTGGGAGCGCGTATAATCGCCGTAGCCAATTATTACGACCGCATTGTAAACCCATGCACTCATTACTGGCAAAAAACGCCTATGGAAGCCATTAAAGAAATGAACGACAAAGCCGGAACCGACTTTGACCCTAACGTTGTCCGTGCATTTTTGGAATCGATAATACCGAGTAAAATAAGGTGAAAATTTATAAAAGTTTAAAGTTAATATTAACTCATCATCATTCAAGAAACTATCTTCCTCTTAATGATGATGAGTTTTTTATATTTTGCTAACTTTATTATTTCTTTTCTGATGACATCATAGCTCTAGCATATATAATTGTTTTAATATTCTCACGTTTCCCCATAATTAAAGTTTTCACTCCAAATCTATAATTATTAGTTTCTTTATAATTTTGATGGAACTTTTCTTTTTCGTAAGTCCAAAACAGCAATATTTATATACATTTGAATTTCATCAGTATAAACATTTTCGCGGATAAATTTATAAGCTTTATTATATTCACTATCTGTAAAACATGCAATTAAATAAAATGCATTTTTACAATTTGAAGCGTACATATATTTTGTTAACTGGTTTTCATAACCTTTTTTCAAATACGAACTGTTTGCTCGTTTTACTTCTATCAAAATTTTTTCTTTTTCATTATCATTTTTTAATAATGAAAAATCAACTTTACCATTTCCAACTAAAGCTTCCCGCGTTATTTCAATATCTTTATTATGAAAATAAGCATCCATTATATTTTCTAAAATCAAATGAATTCTTTCTTCGTTTACCGGCCGATTATCTACCCAAAATAATTGATTCAAATTACCGTTATGAATCCTGTTTTCTATATAATCTAATAATGAAGAAATTTCACCACTCAGCGTAATGTGTTTTGTTTTATATTGTTTTTGTATATCTAAAGGTAATATTTCAAAATAATAATCTAAGTTTATACCTAATTTATCTTCAATAAGTGTACTGCCCATTTTATGATTATTATATATTAAATCTAAAAACAAAAAATCCATATCAATAAACAAATTATCAGCGTAACTATTGATATCATAATACATATTTTCTAAATCTTTTAAATTAAAATCATCATCAATTTCATTCATATCATCTATTGCAGCTTTTTTAATCATTTTCCTTAATTTTTTATTGAAATACAATTTTTTAAATTTAGGACAACCACTTTGAATATATGACATATATTCAAGAAATCCATTTAAAGCAATCTCATGAAACGCTGTCATTTCATGATAAAATTTATCATTAGTCCATTGGTACAATTCTTTTAAAATCTTAATACATTCATTATATTGTTCTCTATATAAATATTTAGGATATATACATTCAGCCATATCAGAAATAACTTCTTCATCTTCAATCCCAAATATCTCTATTTCTAAAAAATCATGAATTATATAATTCAAAATGTTTAGTATTGAATAAAATCATTTTCTTTCCTCCTTATATCACGATAATATTTAATTAAAACGATAGTTATTATAATCAATTTCAAAAATTATACATCATTATTACTAATTCAAATAACAATTTTTATAATGATTTTGTCAAGTTTTTAAGGTACGGTTACTCCCACGTTGCACCCATTGAGCAACGGTTTATTTTGCACCCAAAAATAAAAAAGCCGTGGAAGTCGCTCCACGGCTGGGTTTTAAGGTGGTGATCCAGGAGGGATTCGAACCCCCGACCCACGGCTTAGAAGGCCGTTGCTCTATCCAACTGAGCTACTGAACCATTTGGAGCGGGCGATGGGAATCGAACCCACAACATCAGCTTGGAAGGCTGAGGTTTTACCACTAAACTACACCCGCAATATAAAATTTTCTTCTGGTCGGAGCGGCAGGATTCGAACCTGCGACCCCCTGTTCCCAAGACAGGTGCTCTACCAAGCTGAGCCACGCCCCGAACACAACGTATATTATACCGTTTCAGAAGTTAAAAGTCAAGCATTTTCCTTTGCTTTTGTTTCTTTCAAATGCTGCTGGTAAAGTTTTGTTTCGGCAACAACAACGCCGCTTAAAGCCAGCAGTGCAATAAGGTTAGGTATTGCCATTAAGCCGTTAACAATATCTGCCAAAATCCAAATTGCTTCCAGTTTTAAAAACGGGCCGCAGGCAACAAGAATAATAAAGATAATACGGTAAGGCAAAATTGCTTTAACGCCAATTAAATATTCAACGCAGCGTTCGCCGTAATAGTTCCAGCCAAGAATGGTTGTAAACGCAAACAGTACAAGTCCTACTAAAAGCAGGATACTGCCGAAAGCAGGAAGACCCATCGAGAAAGCCTGTTCCGTCATTGCAGCGCCGTTAAGGTCACCTTTCCAGACGCCGGTTACTACCAAAGTAAGGCCGGTAAGAGTACAAATAATAATGGTATCAATAAATGTACCGGTCATAGAAACGAGGCCCTGTTCTGCAGGCCATTTTGTTTTTGCTGCCGCTGCAACAATCGGAGCACTGCCGAGGCCGGATTCATTTGAGAAAACGCCGCGTGCTACACCGTTGCGCATTGCCATCATAACAGTTGCGCCAAGGAAGCCGCCTGTTGCTGCCGTGCCGGTAAAAGCACCGTCAATTACGCTTGCAAAAGCGGAAGGAAGTTGGTCGGCAAAGATAATTAAAATACCAACGGTTGTAATTAAATACAGCATTGCCATAAAAGGCACAATTTTAGATGCTACGTTTGCAATGCTCTGCAAACCGCCGATAGTAATTACTGCAACCAGAACGGTAATGGCAATGCCTGTGTAAGTTACAGGTATGCCTGCGGTAATCTGCGTAATTTCTACAATGGAGTTTACCTGTGCAAAGGTACCAATGCCAAAGTAAGCACACAAAACGCCAAACGCAGCAAACAAAATTGCAAGCGGCCTGTATTTTTTGCCCATACCTTTTTCAATATAATACATAGGCCCGCCGGAAATATTGCCGTTGGCGTCTACCGTGCGGTATTTAACGGCAAGCAGGCATTCGGCATATTTGGTGGCCATACCAAAAAACGCTGCCATCCACATCCAGAACAAAGCGCCGGGGCCGCCTGCTTTAATAGCAGTTGCCACGCCTACAATATTGCCTGTACCGACAGTTGCGGCAAGTGCCGTACAAAGGGCCTTAAAACTGTTTACATCGCCGTGGCCGTCATTTTTGGCAAAAAAGATAAGTTTTAAAGCATCGCCAAGTTTAAAAACCTGAAGCAGCTTTAAACGGATGGTAAGCCAGATACCGGTTCCCACCAGCAGCACCAAAAGCGGCGGTCCCCATACAAAAGTATCAATCGTGTTCAATAGTGCAATAACTTCTTCGTTGTTAAACAATTTTTACTCCCTCTTCCCTGTTTAGTAAAATAAAAACCGCCGGACAAATCCCAAATCCGGCGGCAATAATAAGCAGGCAAATAATAATATAAATATATTATTCACGCTTAAAGCTCTGTCCTTTGGCCTGAGAGATAAGGGGCGTTGCTTCCCCGTGCACCTTCGGCACCCTTTTAGTGGGATTCTCCAGAGATGTGTCCACATACGGTTCTCACCGGCAATCCGGCACCTGAGAGTTTACTCCTTCGGTAGAAAAATTTCTTCTCCCATATGCTTCATCCACAGCGATATTCATTTCTAATTATTTTAACACAAACTATAATAATTGCAAGTAGTTTGTTTACAGTTTTTTAGATTTTTTTATTTTAAATAATCTTTGTTTTCATCAAGATGTTTAAAATATAACTTTGTTTCTTTTACTATTACACCGGTTAAAAGAAGCAGTGCAATAAGGTTAGGCAATGCCATCAGTCCGTTGGCAATATCGGCAATAATCCAAATCATTTCCAGTTTTAAAAATGCGCCGCAGGCAACCATGGCAATAAAGAAAAGACGGTAAGGAATGATTGCTTTTACGCCTAAAAGATATGCAATGCAGCGTTCACCGTAATAGTTCCAGCCAAGAATGGTTGTAAACGCAAACAGTACAAGGCCAATCATTAAAAGCATATTGCCTAATACCGGGAAAACCATCGTAAATGCGCTCTGCGTCATTGCAGCGCCGTTTAAGTCGCCGCTCCAAACACCGGAAACGATGATAGTAAGGCCGGTCATGGTACAAATAATGATGGTATCAATAAAAGTACCTGTCATGGAAATAAGCCCCTGTTCGGCAGGCCATTTTGTTTTCGCTGCCGCAGCTACAATCGGCGCACTGCCGAGGCCGGATTCATTGGAGAACAAGCCGCGGGCAATACCGTTGCGCATTGCAAACATCATCGTTGCGCCCAAAAAGCCGCCGGTTGCTGCCGTACCGGTAAAAGCATCGTGCAGAACCATTGCAATAGCTCCAGGAAGTGCATCACGGAACATAAACAGAATGGCCATAGTTGTAATAACATACAGCGCAGCCATAAACGGAACGATTTTATCAGCAACCACTGCTATGCTTTTTAAGCCGCCAAGGGTAATAACCGCAACCAATACCGTCAGCGCAATAGATGTGTAAAGTACAGGAATCTGCGCACCGGCGTTGGTAATTTCTACAATCGCATTTACCTGCGTAAATGTGCCGCTGCCAAAGCAGGCGCAAATCGTACCGGCTACCGCAAAGAAAATTGCCAGAGGGCGGTATTGCCTGCCAAGACCTTTTTCAATATAGTACATCGGGCCGCCGCCGATATGGCCGTTAGCGTCAATAGTACGGTATTTAACAGCCAAAACGCCTTCGGCATACTTGGTTGCCATGCCAAAAAATGCAGCCATCCACATCCAGAACAGCGCACCAGGGCCGCCGGCTTTAATTGCCGTTGCCACGCCAACAATATTGCCTGTGCCTACTGTTGCGGCAAGTGCCGTACATAATGCTTTAAAACTGTCAACATCGCCATGGCCTTCGTTTTTAGCCTTAAAAATCAATTTTAAAGCAAGCGGCAAACGTAAAACCTGAATCATGTTTAACCTGATTGTCAGCCAAATACCGGTACCCACCAGCAAACACAAAAGCGGTGGCCCCCACACAAACGCATCAACCTCATTTAAAAATTCCAGCATAGTATCTCCCTTTCATAGCAAAATCATAAGCAGCTCAAAAATTAACATCTTGTAAAAACTAAGAGCAATTTTATCGCTATTATGTAAACACATTCTTTATTTTACAGAACAACTTATAACTTTGCAAGACTTTTACAAAAGTATACTTGTATGCAAAATACCGGTATGCGTTAAAACAAAATAAAAAACAACCCTTCCTGCCGTTAAGCAGAAAGGGCTGCCCTGATAAATCAATCGTAATAATCAATTCCTTCTCCGTTTTTATGGCTGATGAATTTGTCATTCAGCATACGCACAGCCGTTAATACGGCTTTTTTGGCACTTGCCTGATAATGCTTTTCAATCATGGCGTTCAATTCTTCAAGGCCATCATTCATGTTGTAGCCTACAAGCATTTTGGCTATAAAATCGCTGGCAAGTTTGGTTGCAAGCGTGCATTCCGCCTGCAAAATGCGGCCGGTATGCATGTCAATTTCCACCACTACGCCAATTACTTTATGCACTTCGTAGGCCGTAATTTCCGCAGGCAATTTGGCATAGGCAGAAAAAATAACACTGCTGCGCTGCGTAGCATCAAGCATCTGCAATTTCCTCCTTATTTGCGTACTGACAGGCTGCGTACCGAAACATCAACAGATTTAACCTGCATTGCTGTCATGTACTCAACTTTTTCTTTTATTTTATTTTGAAAAACCTTTGTAACCTCAAAAACGCGCACACCGTAAAACAGCACTACTTCCACGGCAATGGCAATGCCTTTGGTATTGCTGCTGCGCCTTCTTACCCTGATGCTGTTTACCTTGTCAATGCCAAGCATCTTCTGGGCAACAATGTTTATTATATCCTGTATTGCGTAATCCGAAATAAAAATTTTGCCGTAATAGCTAAAAGCGGGGCGCACAATGGAACGGTCAGGTTCGGCATGCTTGCGCTCTTTGGAGAACAGATTATACGGCAAATCGGCAAAATAACCGGTAAAATGCGGTTTTAACTCTACCGTCGGCACAGGAACAATATGTTTGCCGTCCTTCAGGCGCATCTGCTTGGCCTTTTTCATTTCCTGCTTGGTGGCAATCTGCTGAATATATACGGTTTTTTCTGGCTTCGGCAGGCCAAGGCGCAAAACAATTTTCTGAATCATATTGTCAGAAGTAGCCAGTATCAATAAGCGGTGAATGCCGCCAGAAGCCAGAGCATTACGCACTTCGTCGGCGTGGCTGTCTTCCGTAAAAATTGCCCTTTTTACAGCCTGTATTCTGTTGGTTTCATTTTTAGCGGAAGTTCCGGCTAAAATTTTGGTGCCTTTAATTAAAAGCCCGTCATCAATAATTGCATCGCAGTTATTATTATGCGCCACGCCTATTGCACGGTGGCTTTTACCGGTTCCGCTCGGCCCTACAAATGCAACAACCTCCATAAACATTCCTCCGGCATTATTTTTATTTTAGCATTTTCTGAATAATATTTACCTTTTCAGCGTAAGCTTTAAAAATTCCCAGCTGCTCCGGAAAGCGCCCTTCCACGCCGTGGAAATCGCTGCCGCCGGAAACAAGCAGCTTGTATTTATCTGCCATCTGCAAAAAGCATTGCTGCATTTTTTCATCGGCACTCGGATGGTATACTTCAATACCGTCAAACGAAATTGTACTTAACAAGGTATTCACCAAAGGCAGATTTTCTATTTCAGCAGGATGTGCCAAAACAGCAAGCCCGCCTGCCCCGTGCAGAAGCTCCACCGATTCTTCCGGCGAAAGTTTCGGCTGCGGCTCATAACCCGGTTTTCCGCGTTTTAAAAGCACATCAAAGGCTTCTTCCACCGAATAAAAATAACCTTTTTTTACCAGTGCCTTAGCCACATGCGGCCTGCCGACGGCGCGGTTTTTCGGGTCGCACTGCTCTACCGTTATATGGTAACCGAGCGCCCCTATTTTATCAAGCATCCTGTACAGGCGTTTTTCGCGGGCATGGCGCATTTCTTCAATTTTATCAAGCAAATTTTTATTGTGAATATCTATATTATAACCCAAAATATGTACGCTGCTTTCGCCAACCTGCGTGCCAAGTTCCACACCTTTGACAATTACAGGCGCGCCCGGCACCGCAGCGGCAGCATTAAGCGCTTCTTCTATGCCGTTAACGGAATCATGGTCTGTAATGCCCAATATGCCTATACCGGCTTCTGCAGCCATTTTTACAAGCTGCGACGGCGTATAGCGCCCATCAGAAAACGTACTGTGAGTATGTAAATCTACAAGCATTTTACAATTCCTTTGCAATGTTAACAAACGTCCTTACGCCAAAGGCCGTACATCCTTTAGGCTTAAAGCCTGCGGTTTTGGCTGCCGTTGAAGTACCGCCGATATCAAGATGAGCCCATGGCGTGCCTTGGTCAATAAATTCGCCTATAAACAGCCCGCCGGTAATAGTGCTTGCCGCACGCCCGGCGCTGTTGGTCAAATCGGCAATATCGCTTTTAATTGCTTCTTTGCATTCCGGCAGCGAAGGCAGGTGCCAGTACATCTCTCCGGCTTTTTTGCCGCAGGATATAATCTTCTCAATAAGTTCTTCATTATTGCCAACAATGCCGGCCGTTTCGTTGCCAAGCGCCACAATAACGCCGCCTGTCAGCGTGGCAATATCTATAACTTTAGCAGCCCCCAAACGGCAGGCATACCATACGGCGTCTGCCAGAACCATACGTCCTTCCGCATCGGTCGAAACAACTTCAATAGTTTTGCCAGAGGCCGCTTTTACAACGTCACCGGGGCGCTGGGCACTTCCGGAAGGCATATTTTCGGCACATGCCATAATACCAATAACATTGCACGGCAGTTTTAACTGCGCAATGGCCTGCATAGCGCCAAGCACTACGGCAGCGCCCGTCATATCGTCCTTCATTTCGCCCATATTGGCTTCAGGCTTGATGGAAATGCCACCGCTGTCGAAAGTAATACCCTTGCCTACAAAAGCGGTGTACGGAGCATCTCCGCCGCCGTTATATTTAAGCACAGCCATATACGGCGGGTTTACAGAACCCTGACCCACCGCAAGAACTGCATTCATATTTTTAGCCTGCATTTGCTCAGCGTCAAGAATTTCACATTCCATACCGCATTTTTCCGCCGTAAGCTGAGCCGCTTTTGCCATATCCAGAGGTGTAAGCATGTTGCCCGGTTTATTGGCCAAATCGCGCGCAAAGCATACGCTGCTGCTTACAATGCAGCTTGCGGAAACAACTTCTGCCGCACCGGCAACATTGGTAACAATGGTATAGCAAATATCTTTTTCCTGTTCCTGTTTGCCTTTGCATTCACTAAAAGTATAACCGCCCAAAATAAGCCCTTCTGCCAAAGCCGAAAGATAATGCGGGCGCGCTGCGTTTAAAAGTATCGGCGCAATAACAAGCGCATTTTCCGTTTTAAGCTGTTTTAAAACGCGCGACGCTTCACCGGCTGCTTTACGCAAATCATTGGGCTTACAGGCATTTTCGCCGCCGAAGCCGCAAATAACCACCTGCTGCAAACCGTTTTTGCCAAGCATGGCAAAATGCGTAATTTCACCGGTATCGGCAAGTTTTTCATTCTTTTTAAGCAGTTCATCCACTGCTTTTACCAAATATTTAGGCGCGTTCATTTTCGGCAAAGCCGGAATACAACCCTTGCACAAAAACAGCACTAAGGTTTCCGCACCGGCAATTTCTTCAGCAGTAAGGTTGTTTTCCCTTACTGCAAAAAGTTTTTGATAATCTTTCATCTTTTTACCTCTCGTTTATTTAAAAGTCATTGCTGTATTAAACTCATCCAAAAATCTGCCGCCGTTGGCACGCTGCAGTTCCAAATCGCTTACAACCACGCGCATTTCAGTATGGCGCACGCCGCCTGTATAATGCGTTGCCAGTGCATGTATTGCATACGGCACATTACTGGAAGTACCGACATACATTACGGCATAACCGTCCATATACAGGCACGAACCGGGCGTTAATTTTTTTATCGCTTCCATGCGCTGGTCCGATGTCATTCCGGCAAATTTAACGGCAGAACCGGCAGTATTTTCCTGCTCATCGGCATTGCGCGGCAAAAATATGCCCATAGTACGGTAAACGTTTGCAATAAAGCTGGCGTCGTCTATGCCTTTATGCGCGCCGCCCCAGCTGTAAGGCGCATTGTAATATTTAAAAGCACCCCTTAAAACATTATTGGCAGTGTAAGGCAAATAACCTTTATGCAGGGCGGCATTTTTTACAACATTGCTGTTAACCTCCTGCAAAGTTCCGTTTTGCGCACGGATTGGCATTTTAACAGTGTAAATGCTGCTCCCTTCCGTTACAAGCTGCAATCTCGTTCCTTCGTCACAATAAACGCTTTCACCCGGTACTTTAACATTAAAGCTCTGACCGGTTACAACAAGGAAGTTCTGCGGCTCCACATATTTAAGCCAGGCATCGCGCCCGCAAACGGCTACGTCAAAACGCGAAATCCAGCCACGGTAGTTATAGCTCTGCACATAGTAAAAAAAGCCGTTGGCACTCTGATGCAAAATAATAAGCGGCTCGGAAACAGCAACAGCAGTTTCCTGCAAAGCATCAAAATTATTATCGGTAGGATAATAAAAAAGCCCTTCGTTGGTTGGCAGCACACGCAAATTGCTGCTCCTTACCGTAACACCATAACGCACATTAACCTGTGCCGGTATTTTATCTGTATTGGTTTCTTTAATTAAAATATTTTTATAGTTCTGGCTTACTTCTTTGCCAAGGAGGAATAACGGGTCATTAAGAACATCATACCCGGAAACATAACCCTTTACGGTATTTCCGGCAAGCGTTTGCGGATAAGCCTTTAAATCATAAACCGAAGGCGATTTATCTGCAATTCTTTTATTGTAAGCGGCAACTCCTGCGGCATCAAGTATAACCTGCTCTCCTGCCGGGTTATTTTTCACCCAGTAATCCGCACTTATAAAACTGCTGTAATTGGTAACACCCGCAGCATTTACCGCAAAACACGGCAAAACTAAACACGCACAAAAAATAAAACAGCCAATAAAATCCTTCAAACGCATTTTACTCACTCCTTTACCCATATTATTTTCTATTTTTTCTGTTAAAATCCTGCCTGCAAATAAAGAAAAAGACCGTTTAAAACGGTCTTTAAAATTATTCAAGCGGTTTATAAATACCGGCTTCACGTTTTTTCTGTGCAGTTTTGGAAATATAAGTGCCGGAAATAAATTTATAGCCCTTACGTTCTACTATCTCTTTAATATATTCTTTATGCGGGCACGGCGGATTATGGTAATTATCAGACACAATGCAGCTTGCCAGATATACCGTAACGTCATCCTTACTGTCGCCCCAGCGTTTCAGCTTACGGTTTAAATCTTCCAGCTTTGCCGCAACGCCCATTCCGCAGCAGCCTCCGCAGGTTGTTGAAAGATAGTTTACGCCTTCTTCCAGGCCTGCAAATTTGCCTGTACGTGTTTCAAAACTTTTCATGCAGGCATAGCCAACACATTTTTTTGCAACTATATCGCACTGAATAATTAATGCTGTTTTTGCCATTATTTCATCAGCCCGTATTCTTTAAGCATTGCCGCAAGCTGCTCTTTATGCTGCGCTTCCAGCGGAGTCAGCGGCAGGCGCGGTTCGCCGCATTCGATGCCGGTTACCATGGTAGTGGCAGCCTTAATGGGAATGGGGTTAGTTTCTATAAACATGGCTTTGGCAAGCGGCACCATTTTGGTATTAAGGCGCGCTGCTTCTCTTACGCGTCCGTCTTCATAAGCCTGCATAAGCTCCTGCAGCATTTCGCCGCCGCAGTTGCTCAGTACGCTTATCAAACCGGTTGCGCCTACGGACATAAACGGCAGAATTTCGATATCGTCGCCGCTGTAAATGGTAAAGTCCTCCGGCAGTACGGTAAACAGCTCGTTAACCTGCCCTACATTGCCTGCTGCTTCTTTAATGGCAACAATGTTGTCAAAATCTTCCGCCAGGCGTGCCACAGTTGCCGGCGCAATATTGGAAGCCGTGCGCCCTGGCACATTGTAAACGATGATAGGCAGCTTGGTAGATTCGGCAACAGCCGCAAAATGCTGGTAAAAGCCTTCCTGTGTCGGTTTGTTATAGTAAGGACCTACAATAAGCACGCCGTCAATACCCATAACTTCGGCCATCTTGGTCATTTTTACAGTTTCGGCGGTGCAGTTGCAGCCGGTACCTGCAATAACCGGCACACGTTTATTAACGCGGTTTACAACCACACGGAAGAGTTCCAGTTTTTCATCAACAGTCATGGTCGCCGCTTCGCCGGTAGAACCTGCCACAACCAAACCGTTGCTGCCGTGGGCAATCAGCCAGTCTGCCAAATCGGCGGCATTTTCATAATTTACGCTGCCGTCGGCATTAAACGGAGTAACCATAGCAGTAAGCAATCTGCCAAAATATGGATTTTTCATTCAAAACACCCCTCTTATAATTTAAACGCTTTATGAAGCGCGGTAACAGCTTCGTTAATATGTTCTTCTTTAACAATGGCAGAAATAGTGGTATCCGAATCCACCGTCTGCAAAATATGGATTTTATTATCGGCAAGCGCGCTGACAAATTTTGCCATCAGCCCCGGGAAGCCGCGCACAGCGGCAAACACCACGGAAACTTTGGCACAGTTTTTATTTACGGTATAAGCAAAGCCGGCTTCGTCAAGCACTGCAACGGTTTTTTCCGCATCGGCGCTGAAAACCGCAAACATGGAACTGCTCTCCGACAAATTAAGGCAGCTTACGCTGATGCCTGCCGCTGCCAAATCTTCAAACAAAATACGGCCGCTGCTGGCGTCTTTGGTATCCAACTGCACGCGGAACTGTACCAAATCCTTCAAATACGTTACGCCGCTGATTCTGCGTTCCGTAACGGAATTTTCAACTTCCAAGCCGGAAATATCGCTGGTAATAAGCGTGCCCGGCGCATCGCTGAAGGTAGATTTAACAACCAGAGGAATGTTCCTGCGCATGGCAATTTCCACCGCGCGCGGATGAATAACCTTCGCCCCCTGCTGCGCCATCTGCGCCACTTCCGCATAAGAAATTTTGTGCAGAATGGTTGCATCTTTAACAATGCGGGGGTCGGCGGTCATAACGCCTTCCACATCGGTATAAATTTCAATTTTTTCGGCATTAAGCGCCACACCAAGTGCAGCCGCCGTAACATCGCTGCCGCCGCGTCCAAGCGTGGTAAATTTGCCGTGGTTTTCCGTCATGCCCTGGAAACCGCAGATAACGGGAATCACGCCGGATTCCAGCAAATGCTTCAAATCATCGGTTTTAATGTTTTTAATGCGTGCCGCACCAAACTGCGAATCGGTAATAATGCCTGCCTGCCCGCCGGTAAGCGCCATGGCGTTAAAGCCAAACTTCTGCAAGGTGGCCGCCATAATGCAGGCGGAAATAATTTCGCCGCAGCACATCAGCATATCCTGCTCGCGCACATTAACAGAAAGGTTTACGCTTTTCAAAAAGTCAATTAAAGTATCGGTAGCATAAGGCGCGCCCTTGCGGCCAATGGCCGATACCACCACTACGGGAGCATAACCGCTGCGGATAGCCTGCTGCACTTTATCCTTAACGGCAGTGCGGGCTTTTTCATCAACTACGGAAGTACCGCCGAATTTTTGAATAAGTATTTTCATCAGTTATTATCTCCGTTAAATCCAGCCGTTTTTAATCATTGTTTCGGCAATTTGCAGTGTATTAAGCGCAGCGCCTTTGCGGATCTGGTCGCCCACTACCCATAAATTGAACGAATTGGGAGCGGATTCATCGCGGCGCAGACGCCCTACATAAACTTCGTCGGTATCGGAAGTATAAAGCGGCATCGGGTAAAGCTGCGCTGCCGGGTCATCCTGCACAATAACGCCGGGGAACGCTGCCAGAGCCTTTTTAATTTCTTCCAGGGATACGTCTTTTTCAAGCTCGATATTCACAGATTCGGAATGGCTGCGGTATACCGGCACACGGATGGTGGTTGCAGTAATGCGCATATCGTAATCGTCTAAAATCTTTCTGGTTTCGTTCACCATTTTCATTTCTTCTTTGGTGTACATGTTATCACAGAAAACATCAATCTGCGGAATTAAGTTAAAAGCAATCGGGTAATGCTTTTCCGCACTGGCGGAGGGCAGAATATTTGCCGTCATTTCTTTGCCGTCAAGGTATTCGCCAACCTGATTTGTCAGTTCGTCGATGCCTTCTTTGCCGGCGCCGGAAACGGCCTGATAAGTGGAAACAATAATGCGTTTAATCCTTGCCAGGTCATAAATAGGCTTTAATGCCATAAGCATAATAATTGTGGAGCAGTTAGGGTTAGCGATAATGCCCTTGTGTTTTAAAATTGCTTCCGGGTTAACTTCCGGAACAATTAAAGGCACTTCCGGGTCCATACGGAAAGCACTGGAATTATCAATTACCACCGCGCCTGCTTTAACGGCGCTCGGGGCAAACTCTTTGGAAATACTGCCGCCTGCAAAAAGGGCAATATCAATACCGGCAAAAGAATCGTGCGTTGCTTCCTGCACGGTGTAATCCTTGCCCATGAAGTTTATAATTTTGCCTGCGCTGCGTTTGGAAGCCAAAAGGCGCAGTTCATTAAAAGGAAAATTTCTTTCTTCTATCAGTTTCAAAAATTCTGCGCCGACTGCACCGGTCGCGCCCAAAATTGCTACGTTATACTTTTTCATAAACATCCCCCATAAATAAAATTATAATAATTTATCAAGGCCGTAAACAAGGCCTTTAATATTTAATATTTTGCGGCATCCAAGCATTACGCCCGGCATATAGCATTCACGGTTAACCGGGTCGCTGATAATTTTAAGGGTTTCACCCTGGCTGCCAAACACAACTTCCTGTGAGGCAACATAACCGGGCAGGCGCAGGCTGTGAATTTTCATGCCTTCAAAATCTGCTCCGCGTGCGCCGGGCATAGTTTCTTTTTCATCAGGATGGCCCTGCTTCATAGCTGCACGCACTTCGGCAATTTTCTGCGCCGTAAGCACGGCCGTGCCGGAAGGTGCATCCAGTTTTTTATCGTGATGCTTTTCGATAATTTCCACATTAGGGAAATATTTTGCAGCTTCGCATGCAAGCTTAATCATTACTACTGCGCCCAGTGCAAAATTAGGAGCAATTAAAACGCCTACGCCTTTTTCGGAAGCCAGCTTGTCAATTTCTTCAAGATTTTCTTTGGTAAAACCGGTTGTGCCTACAACGGCGTTTGCACCCATAGAAATAATCTTGCGCAGGTTGTCCATTACAACATCGGGACGGGTAAAATCAACAACAACATCCGGACTGGTGCAGGTAATGGCGTTTTCCAAATCCGTATCCACACCGAAAACACCGCCGTCATAATAAGGAATGGTTTTATCGGCGCCGTTAATATCTACAACCCCGCTTAAATCCATATCTTTTTGTTCCATAACTGTTTTGCAAACTTCGGTGCCCATTCTTCCAAGCGCACCGTTAACCAAAACCCTGATCACTTTGCCAGCCCCTTTCTTTTATAAACAAAAACCGTTGAGAAAGACTTTCCCAACGGCAACAAATCTGCTAAATCATTGAGATAGCCCTCCGCCTTTGTGGCGACAGTCCGGCAGTTATTCACTGACGGCCCAGCATAAAAAACATGGCTGCTTTTTAAACTTCGGCGGTTGCCCTTTCAAACGCTTCATCGCTCCCGCTCTGCGTTATACTGATGTGTTCCGCTCCTCTATCAAACAATTTATAGCATAATTATATAACCCATTATAAATGTTGTCAAATAAAGTGTAACAAAAATTCTTTAAATTTTAAATTTTTGTCTTTTTAGAATGTTGCTTTGTTAAATTTTTACACTTTTGGCTTCTAAAGCCATGTTTTTAAGCTGCCGTACAGTCTGGCAAATATCATCCGCACCTAAAATTGCGCTTACTATTGCCGCTCCGTTGGCGCCAGCCTGCAACACCGCTTTATAATTTTCAAGCGTTATGCCGCCGATACCCACAAACGGCAGTTTTGTTGCCTCACTGATTTTACTTAAACCTTCTGTGCCGATAACGGAAGTATCTTTTTTGGTTGCAGTTGCATAAACAGCTCCGCAGCCAAGGTAATCGGCAGTATCTGCCTCTGCCTTCAGCGCTTCATCCGCGTTATGCGCCGATACGCCGATAACGGCATCGCTGCTCAGCATACGGCGTGCTATAAGCGGCGGCAAATCGCCCTGCCCCAGATGTACGCCTGCCGCCTGTACGGCAAAAGCAATGTCCGCACGGTCGTTAATTATCAGCGGCACTCTGTATTTATCACACAGGGCTTTTACTTTTAAGGCGCGCTCGTACAAAATGCGTGTTTCCGCACTTTTGTCGCGGTACTGCAAAAGCGTTACACCGGCGCTAAGTGCGGCTTCCAGCTTGTTGTAAATACTATCGTCCTTAAAATACACAGTATCCGTAACAAGATAGATACTGTAATCAATTACAGGTTTCATATCAGTTCATTCTTTCTTCCGGCTTTAAATTAATTAAATTCCACTTTCCGGTAACATGGTAAATACCGTCAAACAGGCGTGTTTTAAACATGCCCGGCCCGTCTTTCTTTTCCATAAAGCCTGCGGCAAGTTCAGCAGCCTGCCCCATAATTACCACGCCCAAAGCAGCGGCGGTCATATAATCTTTGGTAACGGCAGCGCAGCAGGCGCACAAGGTTGTGGTAATGCAGCCTGCGCCGGTAATTTTTTTCAGCATTTCGTTGCCGCCGTTTAAAACCAGTACCTGTTTGCCGTTGCTTACATAATCAACCTGCCCCGTTACAGCAGCAATGCAGTTAAATTTGGCAGCAACAGTCTTGGCAGCCTGCAATTTTTCGCCTTCATCTGCCTGCAAAACGCCGTCCACTCCGTGCCCGGCTGCTTTTTCGTCAGCCAGCGCGCGGCACTCGTCATAATTTCCGCGCACAATATTAACATATCCGCCTTTTAACAGCTTCAGCGCAAAATTAAGGCGCAAAGCGCTGCTCATCACTCCAACAGGGTCAAGCACAACAGGTATGCCCTTCTTTTTAGCCGCCATGGCAGAGCGCTCCATAGCAATCATTTTATTATAATTAATGGTGCCAAGGTTCAACACCAACGCATCACTGCCGGCAGTTATAACTTCCACTTCTTCCGGTTCATCTGCCATAACCGGGGAAGCACCGGCGCATATAGCAGCATCGGCACATGCTTCTGCCGTTACATAATTGGTAATGTGGTGAATAACCGGTTTTTGCTTCTGCAATTCTTCTATAATTTTACCAAAATGATTCTGCATTTCCATATTATTCAAGCATGCCTGCCTTTCTGTATAAATCTACAAAATGATGTGTCGGGCCGCAGCCTTTGCCTATGGCAAGGCTGTGTTCAATGGCTTCTGTTACATAGTTTTTGGCATTTTTTACCGCTTCGGCAACGCTGAGGCCATTGGCAAGGTTTGCGGCTATTGCCGATGAAAAAGTGCAGCCTGTGCCGTGCGTGTTTTTGGTATTGATGCGCTCGGTTTCAAAGTGATAAAACTCCTTGCCGTCAAAAAGCACATCCACCGCATTGCCGATATGGTGCCCGCCTTTAACCACAATGCCCTTACAGCCCATGGCGCAGATTTTCTTCGCTGCTGCTTCCATATCAGCAACGGTTTTAATTTCCATTCCGGCAATTTTTTTCGCTTCAGGAATATTAGGCGTCAGCACATCCGCCAACGGAATTATGGTTTTTATAAGCGTATCAATCGCGTAAGGCTGCATTAATGCACAGCCGTTTTTAGCATACATAACCGGGTCTACAACAACATTCTGAGGCTTATATTCTGTTAATTTTTCCGCAACAGCCTGCATACATTCCGGCGTGGAAAGCATGCCTATTTTAACAGCATCCGGAAAAATGTCTTCAAAAACTGCGTCCATTTGTTTTTTTATCATATCGGGCGTAACATCCTGAATATCAATAACGCGCGCAGTGTTTTCCGCAACAACCGATACAATTACGCTCATGCCGAAAGTGCCGTGAGCGGCAAAGGTTTTTAAATCTGCCTGAATACCCGCACCGCCGCTGCAATCACTGCCGGCAATAGTAAGTAAATTTTTCATTTCTGCTCCTTTACATAAAAAACGGGCTCAGCATAAGCCGGCCCGTTTACAATATTACAATAAGCTTTTTACTTTAGCTGCAACGTTTTCGGCAGTAAAGCCGTATTCCTTCATTACCGTGCCGCCCGGTGCGGATGCACCAAATTTATTGATGCCGATAACATTATCTTCGCTGCCGGTATAGCGGCTCCAGCCCAAAGTTACGCCGGCTTCAACGGCAACCTTCGGCAAGCCTTCAGGCAATACGGATTTTTTATATTCTTCGCTCTGCATTTCAAACATATCCCAGCTCGGCATGGATACCACGCTTACGCAAATGCCTTCTTCGGCAAGTTTGGCCTGTGCTTCCAGTGCCAGATGCACTTCGCTGCCGGTTGCAATAATAACGGCTTTGGCTTCACCTTTGCCTGCATCAAGCACATAAGCACCTTTACCTGCATTTTCGTGAATCACAGCGGTATACTTATGCAGTACAGGCAATTTCTGGCGGCTTAAAAGCAACGCCGTAGGCTTATGCTGGTTCAGGCAGGCTGTCTGCCATGCCATAGCGGTTTCCAAAGCATCTGCCGGGCGGATAACGCACAAATTGGGAATAACGCGCAGGCTCATAGCATGCTCTACCGGCTGATGCGTAGGCCCGTCTTCGCCAACGGCAATGCTGTCGTGCGTAAATACAAAGATGGAACGCAGGCCCATCAGCGCAGCCATGCGTACTGCCGGGCGCATAAAATCGGCAAATACAAGGAAGGTGCCGCCAAACGGAATGAAGCCGCCGTGCAGCGCAATACCGTTCAGTGCTTTGCCCATAGCGTGTTCACGCACGCCAAAATGAATATTTCTGCCGGTTCTGTCATCTTTGGAATAATAACCGCAGGTTTTCATTACGGTTTTATTGGAAGGTCCAAGGTCGGCACTGCCGCCAACAAGCTGAGGCAGCTGCATGGAAAGTTTCTGCAGCACTTCGCCGCCTGCTTCACGGGTGGAAATGCCTTCGATATCATTAAATACTGCTTCAAGGTCGCTGCGGCTTACAAGCACATCGCCTTTAATGCGTTCCTCAAGTTCCTTGCCGAGTTCCGGGTAAACCACTTTATAATCTGCAAGCAGTGCTTCCCATGCAGCCTGTTTTTCTGCACAGGCAGCAAGTTTATCATCAAAATGCTTGCGTACGGTTACCGGCACATAAAAGCTCTGCCCAACCGGCCAGTCAGCCGCTTCTTTGGTTTTGGCAACGCCTTCGGCGCCAAGCGGTTCGCCGTGGCAGGAAGCGTTATCCTGTTTCGGGCTGCCGTAACCGATATGGGTACGTACAATAATAAGGCTCGGATGTTCGGTATCGGCCTTGGCTTCTTTAACGGCATTTTCCAGAGCGTCGATATCTTCGGAATCGGCAACGCGCAGTACCTGCCAGCCGTATGCTTCAAAGCGTTTGCCTACATCTTCGCGGAAAGCAATTTCGGTATCGCCTTCAATGGTAATATGGTTGTCATCATAAAGATAAATAAGTTTGCCCAGGCCCAAAGTACCGGCCAGAGATGCCGCTTCGCTTGCAACGCCTTCCATCTGGTCGCCGTCGCTGGTTAAGCCGTAGGTATAATGGTTAACCACTTCAAAGCCCGGTTTGTTGTATTTAGCAGCCAGCATGGTTTCGGCAATGGCAAAACCAACGCCCATAGCAAATCCGTGGCCCAGCGGCCCGGTAGAAGCATCTACGCCGGGAGTAACGCCGTATTCCGGATGGCCCGGAGTAATGCTGCCCCACTGGCGGAAATTTTTAAGCTGTTCAATAGAAACGTCATATCCTGCCAGATGCAGCATTGCATAATACAATGCACTGCCATGACCCGGAGATAAAATAAATCTGTCCCTGTTGAACCAGTTGGGGTCTTTGGGGTTATAGTTCATAAAACGGTCCCAAACCGTGTACATCAGCGGAGCCGTGCCCAAAGGAAAGCCCGGATGCCCGGATTTGGCCTTTTCTACTTCATCAATAGATAAAAATCTTAAGGTGTTTACTGCAACCTGGTCAATCGTCTGCATAAAATAAACCCTCCAATTATTGTACGTTATTTGTAAAAATTATAACACATTTAAGTTACACTGCAAAGCAAAAAGCGTACTTGCGGCTTAATTATTTTTCAAAATCTGCCCGGTGCTGTTTAAAAAAGTTATAATAAACGCGCACGTTTTCCAGCTCCGTCCAGCGTTTTACTGCCGCAGGGCAAGAATCAAAATCATAAATTTGCGCATTTTTTACCGAAAGCACAAATGGTGAATGTGTTGCAATAATGAACTGGCAGCCGTAAAAACGCGCCGAATCTTCCAGAAAGCGCACCAGTTCCATTTGTTTTTGCGGCGACAGGCTGTTTTCCGGCTCATCAAGCAGGTACAGCGCGTTTTCTTCAATTTTCTGCGCAAAATACATAAAAGCGCTTTCGCCGTTGGATTGTTCTCGTACATTAACGCCGACATTTTTCTTTACATACATCGACTGCGTATTGCGCCTTACTGATGTAAGCCTTTTCAGTTCTTCAAAATCGTCAAGGCTGCGCAGGCGGAATTTGCCGTTATCGCCTGACTTGATTTTCCGGTATTCCTCAAAAAGTTCTTCCCTGCCTGAGTCAATGCCTTCATTCAGCATACGCAGATTAAGCATAAAATCAAAAACATCATCGCTTGTAATAATGCGGCTCTTTGCCGGAATTGCCGTGCCTTTTAATGTATAGCCGCATAAATCAACATAATCGTTAAAAAAGCTGCTTTTGTTATATACGGCACTGCGCTCCAACTTTAATTTTTCGGCAATTACGTTTAACGCCGTTGTTTTGCCGCTGCCGTTGCTGCCGTAAAAAATAGTTACCGGCTCAAAATCAATCTTTTCTATTCCCCACTGCGATAAAATTTTAAACGGATAAAATGAACTGTAACATTTTTCCTTTACATTTATGATAACATCAAATTCTTCGCCATCAGTTGGAAAATTAAAACTTTTTAAATAAAGCATTGTATATAATTCCTTTATTTTCAGGCCGACAAACTAAATTTACTAAAAACGCCGCCGTTAAAACCGGCGGCGTTTTGCAAGTTTAAACCTGGCAACTATTTAATTTACTGCTGTTCTTTGCGTTCGGCAATAATTTTTTCTGCCATTTTCTGCGGCACATCTTCGTAATGGTCAAATTTCATTTCAAAAGTGCCAAGGCCTTGGGTCAGCGCACGCAGGTCAACAGCATATTCGGTAATTTCTGCATAAGGCACCTGTGCTTTAATGCAGCCCATACCGTCATCAAGGCTCTGCATGCCCAAAATGCGTCCGCGTTTGCTGTTAAGGTCGCCTATAACGTCGCCCATCATGCTTTCGGCGCAGTATACATCAAGGTTATAAACAGGTTCCATCAAAACAGGTTTTGCTGCTTCCATAGCTTTTTTAAACGCTATGTTGGAGGCAGTTTTAAATGCCATTTCCGAGGAGTCTACGGTATGATACGAACCATCTGTCAGGGTAATTCTGATATCAACTACCGGATAACCAGCAAGTACGCCGCGTTCCATAGATTCACGCATGCCTTTTTCAACAGCCGGAATGTACTGGCGCGGTACGGCGCCGCCGAAGATTTTATCAACAAACTCAAATCCGCTTCCGGGCGGCAGCGGTTCCATGGTAATAATAACATGACCGTACTGCCCATGACCGCCGGATTGTTTCTTATGCTTGCCTTCAACATTGGTAGCAGTGCCGCGGATGGTTTCGCGGTATTCAACAATCGGCGCACGCAAATCGGCTTCCACACCGAATTTACGTTTCATGCGTTCCATAATAATTTCAATATGCTGGTCGCCCATACCGCTGATTAAAGTTTCTTTGGTAGCGGTATTTCTGGTAACGATAATAGTCGGGTCTTCGTCCATCAGGCGGTTCAGAGCCGAAGCAATCTTTTCTTCCTCGCCTTTTTTCTTCGCGTAAATAGCGCGTGTATACATCGGCAGGGGGAATGCAATAGGTTTAAAGAGTACCGGGGAGTTTTTATCGCTCAGAGTATCGCCGGTAGCGGTAAACTGCAATTTGGTGGTAACACCGATATCGCCGGCAACAACCTGTTTCATCGGAATCTGCGTTTTGCCGCGCATGGTAAATACCGTGCCGAAACGTTCTTCTTTTTCGCGGCTGGCGTTGTAAACCATGCTGTCGCTCTTAATAACGCCGGAGAATACCCTGAAGAAGCTCAGGCGGCCAACAAACGGGTCGGAAGTTGTTTTAAATACCAAAGCTGCCATAGGCGCGTTGGCATCGCGTATTTCTTCTTCGCCGGTTTCCGGGTTAACAACGGTAAAGTCATTCAAAATTGCCGGGTAAGTATAGTCAATAATAGCATTCATTACACGGCCAAGGCCGATATCTTTATAAGCGCTGCCGCAGAGTACCGGAAAAATAATGGCCTGGCGGATACCTTTAATCAGGCAGTCCATAATTTCCTTGTCGCTGATGGTTTCGCCTTCCAGATAACGCATCATGCAGTCGTCATCGGCTTCAACCGCAGCTTCAACCATTTTTTCATGTGCTTCTTTGGCTGCTTCCATATATTCTTCCGGAATATCCATTTCGATGGAATCGTTGCCGTTAGCTTTATAAGCCTTCATTTTATAAATATCAATAACGCCGCAGAAGCCGGATTCTTTGCCCAAAGGCAGCTGCAGAGGCAATACGCGTTTGCCTATTTTCGCGCGCAGATTATCAAGAATGCTGTCAAAGTCAGCATTTTCACGGTCCATTTTATTTACGAAAACTATGCGTGGCAAATGTGCTTCTTCAGCAAGTTTCCAGCACTGTTCGGTGCCAACCTGCACGCCGCTGGTTGCACATACAACAATAAGTGCACTGTCAACCGCACGGAATGCGCCTTTAACTTCAGCCACAAAATCTGCAAAGCCCGGAGTATCAATAAAATTGATTTTAGTATCACGCCATTCAACCGGTGCCAAAGTAGCGTTTACGGATACGCCGCGTTTAATTTCTTCCGGTTCATAGTCAGTGGTGGTAGCGCCATCTTCAACCTTGCCCATTCTGGTAATTGCGCCCGAACGGTACAGCAGGCCTTCCGTAACCGATGTAGTTCCTGCCCCACCATGGCCCACAATGGCCACATTGCGGATTCTGTCTCCGGTATACTCTTTCATACTTATTCCCCCTTGTTTACAAACATTATTAAGATATATTTTCTGCAAAAATTTTATATTTCCTTTAATTGACAGTAAATTTGGAAAATTATTTATTTTTAGTACCAAAACTGTTGCATAAGTAACAAAAAACGGTACAGCTTGTAACTGTACCGTTAAAAAATTTTTATTTACTTAAATTCTACTTTTAAATGCTGGCGTTCTACCATGCGCTGGAATTTATATTTAGGATGCCCTACCATTAAAGTGCCACAAATTTTAAACTTGGGCGGCACGCCTACCAAATCCAAAAGAGGCTGGTAACCTGCTATGCCGCAGGTTTGGATAAACCCGGCAATGGTTGTGCCAAGCCCGATTGTAGGCGCAAAAAGTTCTGCATAAGCCCATGCCTGCTCGGCATTGCTTACGCCGGTTCTGTTAAGGCGTTTTGCCGTTGCAAAAATAAGCATCGGCGCATTGCGGGCAATGATATCCTGTCCGCGGTCATTATACGCACGCAAAACAGTTGTAAAATAACGTTTGTCGCTGCTGCCTGCGTCAATCTCCTGCTGCATCCATTCTGCCGTTGCATCAGCAATCTTTTTAATGGTTTCCTTATCGCGGATAACAATATAATACATACCCTGCGAATTACCGGCAGTAGGCGCATAGCGGCACACATCAAGCAGCTTTACAATTTCTTCCCCAGAAGGAGGTTCCGGTTTAAACAGGCGCACGCTGCGGCGCATACGCAAAAAATTATATGCAGTTTCACTGTCCAGAACCGGCATCGGCAAAGGTTTCTGCTTTGCCAGCGGCGCATATTTGTTATCAAGCGCGCCCATAGGGCAAATGGCAACGCAGTGCCCGCAGCTCATGCAGCCGCGGTCAAAATCACATTTCGGCCCATCTTCCCCCATAGATAAAATGCAGGACGGGCAGGCCTGTACGCAAAGCCCGCACTTAACACATTTTTCGGTATCAACTTTCAACAAATCCATGCCGTCACCTCAGTCTTTAAAATATATAAATTCCAAACCACCAAAATCGGTTAAAAAGTTAGCATTTTTATACGCCTTGCCGCACAATTCCTTATTCTTGTTCTGTGCGCCTTCTGCATTGGCAATGCCAAGATATGCACATGCTGCCTGCGCGTCAAACTTAGCGGCATTTTCCAAAAGCGCTGCCTTTTCACTGTCGGCAAAAGAGCCTTTATTAGGATAAACATCCGTTGCCGCAATGATAAACACAAGCTGTCCGTTCTTTTTGGCTATAATATGCGGAAACATCTGCATATTGGGATGCATCATTTCTATTTCGTAAGCATTGGCCTCAAGATAACGGCTCAAAATCTGCAAACCAAATTCATGAATTTCTTCTTTTGTCATTAACTGCGGCATCGTCATACTCCTTAAAAGAATTATAAACTTATTATACCATGCCCGGCCAAGTACCGCCATAGTTTTAGACTCATCAGTCACTAAAAATCAGACAAAATATATTTTTATTTCTGCCTGCAAATACAGCCAAACAGTAAAAATATGTAAAATTCTATACAAAAAACAGCATACGCTTTATCATATCCTATAAATTAAAATATTGCAAGCCTGACGCACAAAAAATCCGGCATTTTAAGCCGGATTTTAAATTAAGCATGCGCAATATTTGTATAATATGAAATTTTTCGTTAATAGTATATAAATCAGCGGTGTTTAAGATAAGAAGCGGGTTGCTTTTACTGATAACAAAAGCTTCAGGCATTATATTTTGCACTGCTTATATTACCTGTTAAACGTTAATAAATTTTACAAACCACTAAAATAACGCTATACTAAAAGAAGAATAGTTCTGAGGAGGCAGCCATGTTAAGTTATAATTTTTACCAATACAGCGTAAGCATAAATCCGTTAATGTTTGATGACGGGCACGGCGATTACAACCGCAGCTACGAGCGTGATTATGACGATTTCGATTACGCCGATTACTCCACCGACCACCGTGACAATAATTACCGCAATTTTGAAAAGAAACGCCGCAAAAGCGAAAAAGAAATTATTAAAGATATTTTAAACAGGTGGGATTGAATAAAAATTTTAGTTAATAAAACCCCGGAACCATTTGGAACCGGGGTTTTGTTTTTTAACTTTCTTTTACGGCATGGCTGCTTAAATACTGCATTGCTGCATTAAAAGTATTATCAATATGTACAGCCATTGCCTCTTTTGCCGCATGCAAATCTTTAGCAGCTACTGCTTCATAAACAGCACGGTGTTCAGTTATTGTTTCTTTATAACGGCTCCGGCTTGAAAAAATTGCCTGCATTCCAAAAGATTTACTTTTATCACGCATTTGCCCTATTAAATCTTTTAAAAGATGGCTGCCGCTGATTTTTAAAAGAATACCATGAAACTCTAAATCATAATTAATAAATTCACCAACTACCGGTTCATTATTGATTAGCAGAGCTTCCTGCCGCTGCATACTGTTATGTAATTCTTGCAAAAGCGGCGGCGTTATTTTTTTTACTGCCGATTCTACCGCCATAATCTCCAAACACTTACGTACACGAAAAACATCTTTTAAATCATCCAGCGACATTTGTTTTACTAAAATGCCCTTATAAGGCACATATTCAACCCAACCTTCTGCTTCAAGTGCTTTTAAGGCTTCACGCACCGGCGTTTTGCTGACATTAAGTGCCTGCGATATTTTCTTTTCGTTTAATACCGTATTGTTTTTATAAGTTTGATTTATAATATCCTCTTTTACGATATCATAAATCTGATCTTTTAAAGATTTTGCTTTTTGCAGCTGCTTCATGCTTTTCACTCCGATATTTATTATCTTAATGATAGCATAACATTAATGTAAAAAATGTACAAGTTTATCAAATAATAAATGTCATAATGAAGCAAACTGCTGCCCCTACAAGCATTGCAGGACGCTGCCATTTATTGGCAACTTTTTGTACTGTTCCGGGAATAACGCCTGCTACAACCGGTAAAGCAGTAAGCGCGCCACCGGTAAGGAACAGCTGCATAATTGCGCAGCCGGTAATTGCTGCGAAGCTAACTGCAAGCGGGTCACATCCCATATCCATAACAATTTGTGTAAAAGGCAATACAATAGGTGCAGATGCAGCATTAGACTGTGTAACAGTACCAGCAATAAAAGATATTATGAAAAGTATCTGAATAGGAGCAACTGCAATAAGCGGCTCAATATATTCAGCCATCAAATTTACAAGTCCGATATGAGTAATAACATTGGACATAAACATCAAACTGATAATAGCAACTATAGGAATAGCAATATTAGTAACACCGCTTACCATTGCTTTCTCACCGTCAGAAAAACTCATGCCGCTCATTAAAATAACCAAAAGCCCGCAGAACATACCTACTAAAAATACAGGAATACCTGCAAAGAAAGCGATGCAGAGAATTAAAAACGGGAAAAATGCTTTAATAAAAGAAGGTGAACCTTCAGGCAATTCTTCAAAAGAACCATCGTCTTCTTTTTTTATTGGAATTCCTTCTGCTATCATCTCATGTTTTGCACGATAATAGCAAAATACATATATCCAAATACTGCCTAAAAAAGCATATACGTTAATTAACCCAAAATGAACTCCTGTTATGCCAAGAATAGCCAACATCGTAGGATGAGTAAAACCGCAAGTATTCGCAACAGTATTCGCCATTGAAATTATACCGGAAGTTTTATTTGGAGAAAGCCCAAGCCTTACAGCAGCCGGTCCGGCAATTGTCGCCATAATAACAGGCTGAGTAAATGCCGTTAAAGCACCAAGTAATGCAGCTGCAAGCCCTGCTGCGGTTGCTACACCGGGAGCGCCGCCTTCTTTGCGTCCGAAATCTACAATATGCCAGATTATTACATCCATATACCCGCATTTTTGCATAATGCCGATAAATAAAAGCACACCAAGCATATCAACAATTACCGGATTCATAGAAGCAATTAACAGTTTCTGGATAGTAACTGGTTCTGTGCCGGTTAACGGAAAACCCGCCGCAACAGCTGAAAAAGTAGCACCAATAGCAGCAGTTATATAAAGCGGCGCCCATCCGGCAATCATTATAACCAATGTTAAAACCATGATAATCTGTGCAAGTACCATATTCTCACTTCCTTTTTCAATCATCAACAGCCTTACTGCAAAATATTAATGTTCTTCAATAACTTTTACTTTATAGCTCAAGCAAATTTCCCTGCCAAGTTTTTCATCAACCAGTTTGCAGCTGAATTGCTCACCGTATTTAAACCCGTCCAGCAGCGGAACAGTACCGGTATAAATAAGGCTGTCATTCACATCAACTTCTGTTTTTAATTCTTCAATAATACGCTGCATAGGCAATAAATTGCTTGTTACGCCACACTGGTATTCAACGGTTTTACCGTCAACAACCTGGCTGGAAACAAGTTTAATTTCATCAAAATGGTCTTTAATTTCATCATATTCCCAAAAATCTTTGGCATAAGGTTTAAGACAAACCTGTTTGGATTTATGAATGCTTACAGCTTCCAATTCTCTGTCAGTATGGTCACTGCCAACACCAATATAAATTTTGCCGTTTTTTATTAAAATAAGATATTCAACTTCACCACTGGTTTTATTGCCGATAACTTCAATCTCGTCTTTTTCGGTAAGAATTTGTTTTTCGCACTGATAAAGCACTGGTACTTTGCGCGGGCATTTAATACCAGCTTCTTCCAGTTCATGGATATGTTCCATTGTTTTTTCAATATCCTTGCCTGCAAAACCTACAACCAAAAGATTTTTTAATACCATTTCTTCCTGTCTGGAGCCTTCTTTGGTTACTACATTAAATTTCATTTTTGTATCCTCCTTTTAATTTTTAAATATGATAATATTCCGGTTTGCGGTCGCGGAACACATTAATACTTTCACGGATTCCTTTAATTACATCTAAATCAACTTCGCCAACTTTAATTTCTTCATTTTCACCCAAATGGCATATTTCTTCGCCCCATGGGCTGATTAACAGCGAATTGCCGCCGTACTTTGTTTCTCCTGCATATCCGCAGCCATTAACTGCACACAAATACATCTGATTTTCAATAGCACGGGCAGTATTAAGAGTTACCCAGTGCAGTTTGCGGACTAACGGCCACTGCGCCGGAATAAAGAACAAATCCACTCCCTGCACAGTTGCAGTACGGATAAGTTCCGGGAAACGAACATCATAGCAGATAACCATGGAACATGATATACCGTCCAGTTTAAACAGTTTTACTTCGCTGCCTCCTTTAAAATATTTATGTTCGTCAGATGGTGTAAACCCATGAACTTTATCATATTCACAAACTACCTCACCATTTCTGTTAAAAACATAAGCAGTATTATAAACCAAACCGTTTTTTACATTAGCAACACTGCCCGCAACAATATTAACATTATGTTCTTTGGCAAAACTTCCAAATACATCTTTGGTTTTAACACCATCAACATCACTGAGGTCTTTCAGATGTTCTGTTGGGAAAAAACCGACATTTAAAGTTTCCGGCAAAACAATAATGTCTGGTTTATCATCCATAGCTTTTTTCATTAACTCCAAAGCATGGACATAATTTTTTTCAGGTTCTGCCATTGCTACGTCCATCTGGATAAGAGCAATTTTCTTTTTCATCATTTGCGCCTCCCATAAAAAAATAAAGACGCTCTGCAAACAATGTTTGCAAAAGCGCCTTTGCTTATATACATTTTATAACATACCGCACTTTACCGCAAACAAAATTACTATTCGCTTATAAAGGAACGGCAAAATATTTAATATGTGATATATCATATATCTTTAAAGTAAGTATAATATATTTTTCTCCATCCTGCAATAGCAATATAACAATTTTAGAAAGTATACAAAAATACCGTTTGTAAAAAACATTCTGCTCTGTTTTCTGCAAACGGTATTTCAAACCTTGTTTTTTATGTGCTTTTACCGCTATAATAAACGTAAAAGCGGGGTGGATTTATGATTAACGAAACTTTAAAAAAATACAGCAAAGAACAATTAATAAAACTGATTGAAGGCTACTGCAAAAACTGGCTTGCCATGGACGGCGTATGGTTTCAATCTATAGAGCGCAAATACGGCATGGATGAAGCCATGGAACATGACTGTGCCATTTGGGAAAAATTTACTGTAATTGAAGCCAAACGCATAAAAACTTTTTTGAACCTGCCGGAGCACCCCGGCATAGAAGGGCTTAAACAGGCCTTAAAATTGCGGCTTTACGCCAATATTAACCGGGATGAGATTATTACCGAAGGCAATACATTAATATACCAAACTACGGAATGCCGCGTACAGCACGCACGCAGCAGCAAAAACATGCCGCTGCACCCCTGCAAAGCAGTTGGCATTATTGAATACAGCGGTTTTGCCAAAACTATCGACAGCCGCTTTACCTGCGAATGTTTAAGCTGTTACCCCGATATTACCGACAATACCTGCCACTGCGCATGGAAGTTTACTCTGAAGGATTAGTTTCAGGCGTTTTCTCAGCGCCGTTTTCAGTAAATTTATATTCAGTTTTTTCTGTAAGCGTTGTAACTGTGCCGCCCGTTTTCCACGGTGCGGCTTCTTTTATTGTCCCGGCAGTTACAAGCCCGTTTTCATCAAAATAAACGCAGGTATCTTTTTTAAACTCCACAAAACCGGCGTTGCTGTTATCCGCCATGTTTTGCTGCCAAAAAGCCGGCCTGAGCTGGGTATCCTCATTCAGTGTCCCCATCTTCACTGCACCGTTATCGTAAAATTCCAAAATTGAACTATCCGCAAAAGTTACAAACCCATACTGCCCTTCGCCAAGGCTCACAGTTGCCCGCGAAGCTATTGTTCCGCTTAAAACCGTGCCCTGCTTGCTAAAAGCAACGGCAGTGTCATCCTTATAACGCAAATGGCCGTAGCTTGGCAAAGCAATATTGTAAACGCTGCCCGGCCAGTAACGATGATGCCGCGGAAACCACGCTCCGCCGGTATAAGCGGAAACAAAATAATTATCGTTAATTATGCGCTGCCAGCCCTGCGGGCGAAGATAAGTATCATCAGCAAGCGTTCCGCTGATTACTTCACCGATGTCATTTAAACGCACAGCGGTTTTCTTTTTAAACTTAATCGTTTCACCTACACTCCACCCCTGCGGATGAAGTTCAGTATTTTTATCAAGCATGCGGCTGCTGTCGGCAAAACACCAATTACCGATACCGAAGCATAACAGCACTGTAAATATAACGGCTTTTTTCAGCATGGTTATCACCTCTTATTTCTATTTTACAATTTACATTAATATCAGATTGTGAAAATATTATAAAAAATAAACTCAATAATATGCAAAAGAGCGCCTGTTTTATATTTTCAGGCGCTCACAATATTTTTAAAACAAATCTATCTGGTCATTTTCCGGCAGGTCTTTTAATGTGCCGTATTCAGCCAGTTTTTCTATTACCGATTTTGATACTTTGGAACGTACGCGCAAATCTTCCTGCGAAATAAAGGGTACGCCGCTGCTGCGCGCTTCATCAATGCTGAGTGCTGCACTTGTGCCAATGCCGCTGAGTGCTGCCAGCGGTATGCGCACGCCTTTCTCCGTCGGCAAAAAGCGTGTCGGATGCGATTTATACAAATCTATCGGTTCAAATTCCAGGCCGCGTTCCATCATTTCCACCGCAAGCTCCAAATAGGTTACGGTATCTTTATCCCTGTTGTTTGCCTTGCCGCCCTGTGCATATACATCTTTAATAAATTTCTTCATATATTCTTTGCCTTTAGCGATATAGGCCGCATCAAATTCCGGCGCACGCACGCTGAAATAAGCTGCATAAAACGCTTTGGGGTAATGCACTTTGCAGTAAGCAATGCGGTAAGCCATTAAAACGTAGGCTATAGCATGTGCTTTAGGGAACAAATACTTAACAGTCTGGCAGGAATTAATAAACCATTCCGGAACTTTGGCCGCCTTCATTGCGTCCAGCATTTTCGGCTCCAAACCGTTTTTGGCAGCCTTGCCCTTACGCACATATTCCATAGTTTTAAACGCAAGGCTCGGTTCTACGCCCATGGCAATAAGGTTTGTCATAACGTCGTCGCGCGTTGCAATAGTATCTTCAGGCGGTTTGCCCTCTTTAATCAAATCCTGCGCATTGTTCAGCCATACGTCAGTACCGTGCGAATAACCGGAAACCCTGACTATCTGCCCAAAGTTTTTCGGCTGTACATCCTCTACCATCTGGCGTACAAAACGTGTGCCAAACTCCGGTATACCGTAAGTGCCAACAGAACTGTTAATCTGTTCCGGCGTTACGCCGAGCGCTTCCGTATTGCGGAAAATAGACATTGTAGCCTCATCGCCGATAGGAATTTTAGTCGGCTTAATATGCGTAAATTCTTCCAGCAGCTTAATAACCGTCGGGTCATCATGGCCGAGTATATCGAGTTTAACCAGCCTGTCGTTAATAGAATGATAATCGAAGTGAGTGGTAACGGTCGTACTATCGCGTTCATCAGCCGGATGGTTCATCGGCGTAATATAGTGAATATCCATATTGCGCGGCACAACCATAATGCCGCCCGGGTGCTGGCCGGTTGTACGTTTCAGCCCGGCAATGCCTTCCACCAGCCCCGCCATATAAGCCGGATGTTTTGTTAAACCTTTTTCCTCGTAATATTTACGCACATAGCCAAAGGCTGTTTTGCTTGCCACTGTCGATATAGTACCGGCGCGGCAAACATTATCGCGTCCGAATAATTCTTCGGTGTATTTATGTGCCACCGGCTGATATTCGCCGGAGAAGTTAAGGTCGATATCAGGTACTTTATCGCCGTGGAAGCCTAAGAATACCGCAAACGGAATGTTATGCCCATCGCGCCACATAGGTGTACCGCAATGCGGACAGTTTTTCTCCGGCAGGTCAAAACCGGAAGCATATTCGTTATTGGTAAAGAACTCGCTGTAACGGCATTCAGGGCAACGGTAGTGCGGTGCCAGCGGATTAACTTCTGTAATGTCAATCAGTGTTGCAACAAGCGACGAACCAACTGAACCCCTGGAACCTACCAGGTAGCCGTCATCAAGCGATTTGCGCACCAGCTTATGCGCAATATAGTACAAAATAGCAAACCCGTTGTTAATAATAGAATCAAGTTCTGTTTTAATACGCTCGGCAACAATTTCCGGCAATTCGTCACCGTACCATTCATGCGCTTTATCGTAAACCATTTTCGGCAGCGCTTCTACTGCGCCCGGTATGGACGGCGAATAAAGCTGGTCACGGTCCGGCACTGGTTTTATTTTATCAACCATATCCGCAACTTTGTTAGGGTTGGTTACACAAACTTCATAAGCAATATCTTTGCCTAAGTATTCAAACTCCGCCAGCATTTCTTCCGTTGTGCGGTAATACAGCGGCGGCTGTTCATCTGCATCTTTATAATTCTGTACGCCCTGCAAAATTGTGCGGTATTTGCTGTCCTCCGGGTTTAAAAAGTGCACATCACAGGTGGCAACTGTCATTTTGCCGATTTTTTTGCCCAATTCATAAATTTTACGGTTATAATTTTTTAAATCTTCAACCGTACATTTATTTTCGCGCACCATATACATATTATTGCCCAAAGGCTGAATTTCCAAATAATCATAAAATGCAGCAATTTTAAGCAGTTCTTCTTCGCTTTTTCCTGCCCTGACGGCACGGTAAAGTTCACCGGCTTCGCATGCCGAACCTAAAATAAGCCCGTCCCTGTATTCTTCTATAACTGCACGCGGCAGCGAAGGACGTGAAGGACGCGAATTATAATATTTCAAATGGCTTAAAGTAACAAGCTTATATAAATTTCTTAACCCGGTTTCATTCTTGGCCAGTATTATAATATGGTCAAGCTGTGTTTTGGCGCCTTTCTTTTTCTTAATGCTGTCAGTAGGTTCAATATCAACGCCTTCAACTCCGCTGTCGCTGATTAAATATCCTTCCATGCCAAAAATCAGTTTTAAATCGCTGCCTTCGGCGGCATCATAGCAAAATGGAAACGCCTGTACAACACCGTGGTCAGTAATGGCAAGAGCTTTATGCCCCCACTTGATTGCTTTTTTTACCAAATCTTCCATCGGTGTCAGGGCATCCATTTTGCTCATTTTGGTATGGCAGTGCAGTTCTACCCTTTTTACTTCGGCATTATCCATGCGTTCTTCTTTTTCAATCAGCATAATGCCCTTGGGCTCGATAGTCATTTCGTCAAAAGCATAACGGTCACGCCTTGCGTCGCCCATAATGCGCAGATACACGCCCGGCTTGATTAAACTTTTAAACTTATGGCATTCTTCCAGCGTTTGAAAATACATATTGATGAAAATGCCGTTTGTATCGTCGCTCAAATTAAAGCTGAGCTTAACGCGTTTGGTGCGCAGTTCACGCTCGTTAAAAGAAGTAAGCACACCGTCTTTGTCAAAGCATTTTACAAACTGGCCTTCCACAACAACGTTATTTTCTTCTTCTGTTATATCGTCAAGCGGACGGGGTTCTCCCCTGAAATTCTTGCCCCAGATGACGCCATTGCCGTTTTTGCCTTTACCGCCGTTTCCGTACAGCAATTCATACGCGCGTGCAAAATCGGCATCTGCTTCACTGCCGCAGCTGCCGTTTTCTTCATAGTGGTAACTTTCCAAATCGTTTTGCGGCGGTTCTTCCGGCAGGGGTATTTCTTCCGGTATAGGCTGCCCGCTGCAATTTGTAACAACAAACTCCGTTTCTTCAGGCGGCTCCGGCGGCAGCGGAATTTCTTCCGCTTCAGTTTTAATATTAACTTCTGCATTGCAGCAGGAAAGCTCTACCTTATGCAAAGAAAAAGCAGCGGTCAGTTTATCTGCCACTGCTAAAGCAAGCCTTTCTTCTACCGGAGCAGCAGCCTTATACTCAATTACCCATTCGGACTGTTCAACATCAACAAAAATCTTTTGCGGACGTATCAGCCTGGTATGCAAAAGGTCTGACTCCGAAAAGGACAATCCGGCTAAAAATTCAAAAAACTTAGCTGTATCGGGAACAATGCAATATTTAGCCTTCATTACCTTTACCTTTCATAAAACAACTTAACTTAAATTTTCTACAGTAATAATTCCGGAAATTCTCTGCAATCCACGGGCAAAACCTTCTTTATCGGTTTCCCTGCCAATTTTTAAATAAAGCTCCAGAATTACCTCATTTTTTTGAGAATTATTTTTTACGTTCATTGTTTTTACTTTTATATCGTTTTCGGACAAATACGAAGTAATATTTGTTATAATGCCCGGCTCGTTATTGGCAACAATGCGGATATAACGGCGCGAATTGCGGTTGGAACTGGCAAAACGCTTTTCCCAGCTGCGGAACGAAACCAACGTAATAAGCATAATAGCCGTGGAAACAATGCTTATTACATACATTCCGGCGCCTGCCGCCAGCCCTATTGCAGAAACCATCCACAGGCTTGCCGCCGTGGTAAGCCCGCGCACGGTAACGCCTTCATGCATAATTGTGCCGGCGCCCAAAAAGCCGATGCCGCTTACTACCTGCGCCGCAATACGTGCAGAGTCCCTGTTATTGGCATTGCTTATGCCGCTCACGTATGTGTCATCAAAGCCATACATGGAAACCAGCATTATAAGTGCCGAACCGGTGCAGACAAGTATATGGGTTCTGAACCCGGCAGGGCGGTCGCCGCTGCCGCGTTCTATACCTACAGCGCCTCCTAATACGGTTGCTAAAAGCAGCCGCAGGATCATATCCCAGTTATGGGGACTCAGCAAAAACTGATCCATAGAGACACCTCCAAAATTTTATTATTTAGCCATCAATTCTGCCAGAATATTTTTAATTTCTTCAACATAGTCGCCTTCAAGCGGCAGGTATTTAATTTCACCGTTTTTGCGGATTTTAACTTCCAGCTGGCCGCTGCTTAAAGTTTTCGGGCCAACAACAACTCTCAGCGGATAGCCGATTAAATCGGCATCTTTAAATTTTACGCCCGGGCGTTCATTGCGGTCGTCGATAACAACTTCCACACCTGCGCGTTTAAGCTGCTGATAAATTTCTTCTGCTTTATCCCACGATTCCTTATCTTTAGCGTTCATAGGCACAACCAAAACTTCATACGGAGCAATGGCAACAGGCCAGATAATGCCGTTTTCGTCATGATTCTGCTCGATAGCTGCGGCCATGGTGCGGCTTACGCCGATACCGTAGCAGCCCATTACCATCGGGCGTTCCTTGCCTTCTTCATCAAGGAAGGTTGCATGCAGTGCGTCGCTGTATTTGGTATAAAGTTTAAATACCTGGCCAACTTCAATGCCGCGTGCCTTAACAACAGGAGCGCCGCAGTGCGGGCACGGGTCGCCTTCCTGAATCATGCGGATATCAGCAACATAAGTAACATTAAAATCGCGTTTAGGCTCAACATTTACAAAGTGGTAGCCTTCTTCGTTTGCACCGCAGCAAATGTTGTGCATATTCATAACGGTACTGTCAACTACAACGGTAGCTTTTTTCAAATCAATGCCAACAGGGCCCATGTAACCGCCAATGGTTCCTGCCGCCGCAAGCTGTTCTTCGGAAGCCATTTCCAGGCTGTCTTCCAGTACGCCGCAGGTATTGACAATTTTAATTTCGTTAACTTCGTGGTCGCCGCGTACAAAGCAAAGAATTAAACCCTTGTTGCTGTTATAAGCTACTGCCTTAACGGAATGGTCAACCGGCAGTTTCAGATATGCACACACATCGGCAATGGTTTTGCAGTCCGGAGTTACAACCTTTTCTTTTTCCTTAACTTCTTCCGGAGCGGTTTCAATCGGGTTAAGCTCTGCTTTTTCAACGTTAGCCGCATAATCACATTTACTGCAGAAAACAATTTCATTTTCACCGCTGCCTGCAATTACGGTAAATTCATGCGAACCGCTGCCGCCGATAGCACCGGAATCAGCTTCAACCGGACGGAAGTTTAAACCGCAGCGCGTAAACACATTGTTGTACGCATCATACATTTTTTTATAGGAAACCTCAAGGCCTGCTTCATCCTTATCGAAAGAATAAGCGTCCTTCATGATAAATTCGCGTCCGCGCAAAAGGCCGAAACGCGGTCTTTTTTCATCGCGGTATTTATTTTGAATCTGGTATACATTCAGCGGAAGCTGACGGTAGGAGCGCACATCCTGGCGGATAAGCGTTGTCACCATTTCTTCGTGCGTCGGGCCAAGGCAGAACGGTCTTTCATGTCTGTCCATCAGTTTGAACATTTCCTGGCCGTATACATCCCAGCGGCCGCTTTCCTGCCAGATTTCCGCAGGCTGAACAATAGGCATCAAAAGTTCCTGTGCGCCTGCATCGTCCATTTCCTCACGGACGATATTTTCTATTTTTTTCAATACGCGCCATGCCAGCGGCAGATAGCTGTAAACACCTCCGGCAGCTTTACGGATAAAACCTGCGCGCAGCATCAGCTGATGGCTGACAACCTCCGCTTCAGCAGGAACTTCCCTTAAAGTAGGAGCGTACATTTGCGATACTCTCATTATTTATTCTTCCTTTCCATCAAAATTTTATCTATTTCTTTAAATAATTCATCAACTATTTCTTCTTCTTTAACTTTGCGGAGAATTTCCCCTTTGCGGAACAGCAGCCCTTCGCCTATGCCGCCTGCAATGCCGACATCTGCTTCACGCGCTTCGCCTGGGCCGTTTACAACGCAGCCCATAACGGCAACCGTTATAGGTTCTGTAATGCCGTCCAGCTTTTTCTCCACAGTAAGAGCCAGCTTTTCAAGGTTAATTCTCGTTCTGCCGCAGGTTGGGCACGAAATAAGCGTCGGCCCGTATTCACGCAGCCCCAGTGCTTTTAAAATGGCAAAGCCGGTTTTAACTTCCTGCACAGGGTCGCCGGTAAGTGATACTCTTATGGTATCGCCAATGCCTTCCGCAAGCAGCGTGCCAATGCCGACTGCCGATTTTATAATGCCGGAATTAATTGTACCGGCTTCGGTAATGCCTACATGCAGCGGATAATCGCACTGCGAAGCAAGCAGGCGGTAAGCCGCTATCGTCAGCGGCACATCATGCGCTTTAAGCGAAATTTTAATGTTGCGGTAATCCATACTTTCCAAAATACGGATATGACGCCAGGCAGCCTCTACCAGTGCTTCCGGCGTAGGATGCCCATATTTTTCCAGTAAGTCTTTCGGCAGCGAACCGGCGTTGACGCCTATACGAATAGGAATGTTCAACGGCTTCACCGCTTCCACAACGGCACGCACCTTATCTTCACCGCCGATATTGCCGGGGTTCAGGCGCAAACCGCTTACTCCCGCATCGACAACCGCCAAAGCCAGTTTATAATCAAAATGAATATCGGCAATTACCGGTATCGGGCTTTTTTTAACAATTTCCTTCAAGCCTTCTGCAGCTGCCATATCGGGTACGGCACAGCGCACAATATCGCAGCCGGCTTCGGCAAGGCGGTTAATTTGTGCCAGCGTCGCTGCAGCGTCGTCAGTATGCGTATTAGTCATCGACTGCACTGCAACAGGCGCACCGCCGCCTATTTTTACATTGCCCAACTGAATTTGCCTTGTTTTCCTGCGTTCCATCAGGCCACCTCTTTATCTGGATATATCACTGAAAACAGCCCACACGGTTAAAGTTAAAATAAGCCCGACGCCAATGCTCTGAATCATTGTCGCAGCTTTTTCTCCCAGCGGTTTCCCGCGCAGGGCTTCTAAAATCAACAGCACAAAATGCCCGCCGTCCAGCGCAGGCAGCGGCAACAAATTAATAATGCCAAGATTAATGCTTAAAAGCGCCGTAAGGTTCAAAAGCGGCATCCAGCCGTTTTCTGCGGCTTCACCGGCAATTTTTGCTATGCCGATAGGGCCTGTTACATCTGCCGGAGCAGCACCGGTAACAATTTTATACAAGCCGTCCAGCATCATCAAAGTAATATATTCGGTATACTTAAAGCCCATTTTAAGCGATTCGAAAATACTGAAATTTTTATGCTCAATCTGCGGCGAAATACCAACCAAAGGCTTGCCGTAATCTTTATCATATTCCGGTTTTAAGGTATAATCCCTGGTTACGCCGTTGCGTTCAGCGCTTAATACTACTTCTTTTTCGCCATAGCTGTTTATCTCAAGAACCATTTCATTCCAGGTTGCAACCTGCTTTCCGCCTACCGCAACAATACGGTCGCCGGGCTGCAAACCTGCCTCAACGGCTGCTTTGCCGGGCATTACACCGCCAAGCACCGGCTTATCAACAGGCAAATCAAGCCCGTTAACGGCAAAAATACCGGTAAACAGCACCACAGGCAAAATAAAATTCATTAAAACGCCCGCCAGAATAACAAGCATTCTTGAAGGAATTGGTTTTGATTTAAACGCTCCTTCATCGGCAGGTTCATCCGGTTCCATACCGGCAATTTTATTATAACCGCCTAACGGAATAATTCTTAAACTGTACAGTGTTTCTCCGTATTTTTTCTGAATAATGTTCGGGCCAAAGCCTATCGCAAACTCATCAACCCGCATCCCCGTCATTTTAGCAGTAATAAAATGCCCAAATTCGTGTACCGTTACAAGTACGCCAAAAACAAACAGGGCAGCCAATATAGTTATCACAAAAATCCTCCTGTATTTTTTACAAGTTACTCAAAAAATCCTTTGCGGCACATCTTGCAGAAGCATCTGCGTTTTCAATATCTTCCAGCACCGGCTGCAAAATATTCTGATGTCTGCCGACAACATGCTCTATGGTTTTAACTATGTCCATGTATTTAATTTTTCCGTCTAAAAATGCGTAAACGGCTTCTTCGTTGGCTGCGTTAAAAGCACACGGCAGCGTTCCTCCCTGCCGCCCGCATTCAACGGCAATTTTAAGGGCAGGAAATGCTTCGGTATCAGGCGCAAGGAACGTAAGCGTTCCCGCTTTCACAAAATCGAGCTGTCCAAAAGCATTATCATAACGCTCGGGATACGAAAACGCATACTGTATAGGCAGGCGCATATCCGGCAGCCCCATCTGCGCAATAACGGAACCATCAGTAAATTCCACCATGGAATGAACTATGCTTTGCGGATGTACAACAACATCTATTTTATCATAAGGCATGTCAAACAGCCAGTGCGCTTCTATAACTTCAAGGCCTTTATTGGCAAGTGTTGAGGAATCAACCGTTATTTTTCTGCCCATGCTCCAGTTAGGATGCTTTAAGCACTGCTCCAGAGTAACATCTGCAAGTTCTGCCTTTGTTTTCCCTAAAAACGGGCCGCCGCTGGCAGTAATAATAAGGCGTTTTACCTCATTTTTTCTGCCGCCCTGCAGCGACTGGAAAATAGCGCTGTGTTCGCTGTCTACCGGAGTAAGCGAAACATTATGCTGTTTTACCGCCGCCATAACGATACTGCCGGCAGCAACAAGCGTCTCTTTATTGGCAAGCGCTATGTCCTTGCCATGCTTAATTGCCTCCAGCGTCGGCAAAAGCCCGGCATAGCCTACCATAGAAGCCAGCACTGTGTCAATTCCGTCATAGGTTACGGCTTCCAAAAGCCCTTCCCTGCCTGCCAGAATTTTAGTTTTGCCGGTATAGCGTTCTTTTAAGCGCTGCGCAGCTTTTTCATCAGTTAAAACAGCCATATCGGGAGCAAATTTTTCAATCTGTTCCTCCAGCAGTTTATCGTTTACATGCGCAGCCAAAACTTTTATCTGCAGTTTATCCGGGTTGGCAGCAGCAACTTCCAATGTTTGTTTGCCAATGGAACCTGTACTGCCAAGAACGGCTATCTTCTTCATTTTCATGCCTCCAAAAGCTTACATAAACAAGGTGTTAAGCATTACGCTGAACAGAAAAACATAATATCCGACCGGCATTGCAAACAGAAGGCTGTCGCAGCGGTCAAGCACACCGCCATGCCCCGGAAAGATTTTGCCGGAATCTTTAACACCGAAAGAACGTTTCAAAACGGATTCCACCAAATCGCCAAGCGGCGCAACAATTGCCACGCCAAATCCCAAAAGCACGGAAAGCATTAAAGAACCCTGGAATACGCCTGCGGTATTAAGATAATGCAAACTGCCCATAATAACAAGCACGCAGCCGATAAAACCGGCTACCGCACCTTCCACAGATTTGTTGGGGCTGATGGACGGGCACAGCTTGTGTTTGCCAAAGGCAGAACCGGCAAAATAGGCAAAAGTATCGCTTGCCCATGTTCCAAGCATAATAACCCAGAACAATATTTCGCCGCGGTCAATAGGCAGCCCCCACAGGCTCACCTGTAAATCCGCCGAAGTAAAATACATGGCGTCACGCAGCAAAATAAAATGTGCAAAGCCAAAGCCGATATACACTACTGCCATAACCGAAAGCGCAGTATTAAAAGCCCATTTGCCATCGTTATGATGGCGCGCCATGCCTTCAAGCAGTACCAAAATGCAGCCCAGCATTAAAAATGCCGGAAGCAGAAGGAAGGAATAAATGCTTATCACTCGGAATACCGATGCCGTATAAATAAGGCAGATGGCAGTTATACCGGTAGAAAGCCAGTAAATGTCATGCCCGTTTGCACGCGCCATATTCCTGAGCTCAAACAAGCCTACCGTTGCCAGCGCAAAAACCGCAGCATCAAATAAATATCCGCCCTGATGAATTAAAAATATAACTACCGGCAAAGCAACTACGCCGGTTATAATTCTTTTTAACATTGCCACACCGCCACTTATTTAGTAATTAAACCGCCATAACGGCGCTCACGCCCGCCATACGCCTTCACTGCTTCCAAAAACATTTCCGGCGTAAACGCAGGCCAATATACTTCCGTAGTCCAAATTTCCGCATAGGCAATCTGCCACAGCATAAAATTGCTTATACGCAAATCGCCGCCCGGGCGGATTAACAAATCCGGTGCCGGCAGCCCTCTGGTATATAAATAATCTTCAAATTTCTGTGAATCTATATCTTCAACCCGCAGCACGCCGCCCTGCACATCGCTGACAATATTTTGAACAGCATGCAGAATTTCAGCCTGTCCGCCGTAGTTTATAGCCAAATTTAAAACAATGCCGGTATTATCCGCAGTAACTTTTTCGGCATATTCCATTTTTTTCTTTACAGTTTCCGGCAGTCCTTCACGGCTGCCCATAAAACGCACTTTAACATTGTTTTTATGGAACTCCTCAATTTCGCTGGTTAAATAACGGCTTAAAAGCTCCATAATAAAGTTAACTTCCGTTACGGGGCGTTTCCAGTTTTCTGTAGAAAACGCATAAGCGCTGATAATTTTAACGCCTATCTTATCGGCAGTTTTAACTATATTTTTTAAAGTTTCCGCCCCGGCCTGATGCCCGAAAGTGCGCGGCTTGCCCTGCGCTTTGGCCCAGCGTCCGTTGCCGTCCATAATGATGGCAATATGCTGCGGTACTTTTTCCAAATCTATTCCACTAACGTCAACATTCAAATCGTTATTGCCGGTTTTAAATTTAAATAATGTATTAAACACGATATCACCTTTCCGTTAAAGGCAATAAAACTGAGGCACCTCCCCTAAAAAGAGGAGGCCACTTCAGTTTTATGCAATAAATCAGGGTTGTTTAATTGCACCAACCGGGCAAACGCCTGCACAAGCGCCGCATTCAACGCATTCTTCGCCGATTTCGTATTTGCCGTCGACTTCTTTAATTGCGCCAACCGGGCAGGTTGCAGCGCAAGAGCCGCAGCCTACACATTCTTCTTTATTAATTTTGAGTGCCATTATGTACGCCTCCTTTCCTATACCTTCTCACCACGGTGATTTCTGCTTTATTGTTATCCAGCTTGCGCTGTCTAACCACATATTCACAAGGGCAGTCCTCCTGCGGCCTGTCCTTAAATTTGGGCGGTTCTGTTACAACAATGCTGCACTCGTATCCAGCTTCGCGCAGAATTTTAACCGCCGACTCAGCTTCAAATGCAAGCACATTCGGAAATTCCATCAAATTTCCATAACTTCCTTTTCTTTATGTTCCATAACGGTATCAACTTCTTTAATAAATTTATCCGTCATTTTCTGAATATCATCATTAGCTTTTTTAGCTTCGTCTTCCGTAATTTCCTTGGCTTTTTCAGCTTTCTTTACGGAGTCGTTTGCTTCACGGCGCAGGTTTCTGATGCTTACGCGTGCGTCTTCTGCTTTTTTGTGTACGGTTTTAACAAGTTCTTTACGTCTTTCTTCCGTAAGCTGAGGAAGATTAAGACGGATAACGCTGCCGTCGCTGTTCGGGTTCAAGCCCAAATCGGATTTCATAATGGCGCGTTCAATATCTTTCAAGAGATTTTTCTCCCATGGCTGAATAACAATCATGCGCGGTTCCGGCACGGTTACGCTGGCAACCTGGTTTACAGGCGTCGGGGTGCCGTAATATTCAACCATTACCTTATCAAGCAGCGAAACGCTGGCACGGCCGGCGCGCACCGAAGCAAGGTCAACGCGCAGCACTTCAATAGTTTTCTGCATTTTGGTCTGTGCCGTCGATAAAATTTCCTTTATTTCTGCCATTTTAATTTCCTCCCACCAAAGTACCAATCTTCTGCCCCAAAGCAGCTTTTAAAATGTTGCCGGGCTTATCAATGTTAAATACAACAATAGGTATCTTGTTATCCATGCACAGGCTGATTGCCGTAGAGTCCATAACGCTCAGCTTACGCTGGATTACTTCGATATAATCAAGTTCTTCAAACATTTTGGCGTCCGGGTTTTTAGCCGGGTCGCTGTCATATACGCCGTCCACGCCTTTTTTAGCCATCAAAATTGCATCGGCTTCAATTTCCGCAGCACGCAGTGCAGCAGTTGTATCAGTGGAAAAATACGGATTGCCGGTGCCTGCCGCAAAAATAACAACCCTTGCTTTTTCCATATGGCGGATAGCCCTGCGCCTGATATAAGTTTCAGCAATCTGGCGCATTTCAATAGCGGTCTGCACACGTGTAGGCACGCCGCGGTTTTCCAGTGCATCCTGCAATGCCAGCGAGTTTATTACGGTTGCGAGCATCCCCATATAATCGGCAGTTGCCCTGTCCATACCTTTCGAGCTGCCGGACAGTCCGCGCCAAATATTGCCGCCGCCGTTTACAACCGCTACCTGCAAACCGCATTCGGTAACATCCTGAATTTGTTTTGCTATGGAGTCAACAATTTCCGGGTCAATGCCAAAGCCCTTCTCACCTGCCAGGGCTTCGCCGCTTAATTTTAAAACTACTCGTTTAAACTTACTTTCTTCAGCCAAAACACACGCCCCCTATACTTCAAATTTACATACTTACACATCTTATTTTCTATTCTACAAATTGTCTGTTTTTCCTCTTTTTAACAGGCATAATTTATGATATCTTTGTAAAAAGGCAAAAAATAAAGAGAACACCAAAGTGTTCTCTTTATTAAACAAGTTTCATTTTACAAAAGACATAACTTCTGCTGCAAAATCTTCCTGTTTCTTTTCAATGCCTTCACCAAGCTGATAACGGGTGAAACGGCGGATAGCAATGTTTTCACCAATTTTAGCAATGGATTCGGTAATTAAATCGCTGATGGTTTTGTCCGGGTCTTTAACGAAGGGCTGTTCCAGCAGGCAAACTTCTTTGTAGTATTTTTCAATACGGCCGGTAACCATTTTTTCAATGATTTTTTCCGGTTTGCCTTCGTTGCGGGCCTGTTCGGAAAGAACCATTTTTTCATGTTCAAGTTCTGCTGCCGGAACTTCTTCGCGGCGCAGGTAGCTCGGGTTAGCAGCAGCAATGTGCATTGCAATATCTTTTACGAGGGATTTGAAAGCATCGGTTTTGGCAACGAAGTCGGTTTCGCAGTTAACTTCAACCAGAACGCCGATGCGTCCGCCGCCGTGAATGTAGGATTCTACCAAACCTTCGGCAGCAATGCGGCCTGCTTTTTTAGCAGCGGCAGCAAGGCCTTTTTCACGTAAAAAGTCAATTGCTTTATCCATATCGCCTTCCGTTGCGGCAAGGGCTTTTTTGCAGTCCATCATGCCGGCACCGGTGCGTTCGCGTAATTCTTTTACTAATGCAGCGGTAATTTCAGCCATTTATTATTCCTCCTGAAATCTTAAAAATTATTCTGCGTCTTCAGCAGCTGCGGTTTCTTCAACAACTTCTGCAGCTTCTTCGGTCTGCATGCCCTGACGGCCTTCCAGAACAGCGTCAGCCATTTTAGCGGTAAGGAGTTTTACAGCGCGGATAGCGTCGTCGTTTGCCGGAATTACATGATCGATAACGTCCGGGTCGCAGTTGGTGTCAACAGTTGCAACGATAGGAATGTTCAGTTTGCGAGCTTCCATAACTGCAATGTTTTCTTTGCGCGGGTCGATGATGAACAGAGCGCCCGGCAGTTTTTTCATATCTTTAATGCCGCCGAGATATTTGGTGAGTTTTTCCATTTCATGGCGCAGGCCGATAACTTCTTTTTTCGGCAGTACGTCAAAAGTGCCGTCAGCTTCCATTGCTTCCAGAGTGCGCAGGCGTTTAATACGGCCCTGAATGGTTTTGAAGTTGGTCATCATGCCGCCCAGCCAACGTTCGTTTACATAGAACATGTTGCAGCGGAGAGCTTCTTCACGGATAGCTTCCTGAGCCTGTTTTTTGGTGCCTACGAACAAAATGCTTTCGCCGCTTGCAGCAACGTCACGCATGAAGTTATAAGCTTCTTCTACTTTTTTAACGGTTTTCTGCAGGTCGATAATGTAGATACCGTTTCTTTCAGTGAAGATATACGGAGCCATTTTAGGGTTCCAGCGGCGGGTCTGATGACCGAAATGTACGCCGGCTTCCAACAGTTGTTTCATGGAAATTACAGACATTTTTTGTCCTCCTTGTTTTCCTCCCTGCGGCTTTTCTCCGTCAAACCAAAAAGGCACAAGGCCGGAGCGGACGCCGACAGGTGTGTTTTAAATCCGAAATATTATATCATAAACAAACAGCGCCGTGCAACGGTTAATTTTCCCCGTCTTCCAGCAATTTTTCCTCCTGCTGTTCGTGATAAATCTTCATGCATTCGATGGCCACTTCGTTTTCGGGATCCAACGCCAACACCTTTTCGCAATAGGCCTTGGCCGTTTCATCCGGTAACGGGAACGGGCGCACCAGATATAATTGATCCAGCATGGTCTGCATATACGGCACATTTTCAGGGAAATGCTCCAACGCTTCCAGGCCCAGGGCCATGCTTTCGTTTAAGATGGCTTCGTTTTCGCGCAAATCGCTGTGCCAAACGGCGGAGGCGATATAGAAAGCGTCCGTGGGGTCGTTGGTGGTTTGATACAAACAGCATCCCAGGCGATAAAACGTTTCCGCATCTTTCCAGTTGCCGGTAACGCCGCGCGTGGCGATTCTGCGCGGCAGATCCCTGCTCTGCTCCAATAAGGTATCGACAGCCTGCTGCAATTCGCCGGCATCGATCAGCGGGCGCACGCCACCCAGCGCCACCATATCCGTGCGATACAGCGCCATTTCCGCTTTGCGGGCAGCCGGGCTTTTGGGGTTTATCTCTTTAACCTGCGCGATAAATTTGGCGCAACGCTCGATATCCACCTTGCAGTTGCCGCGCTCAAACACGGAAAGCGCGCGCTCAAGATGGGGCAGCTTTTCACGGATTTTATCGGTGGAATCCACCATTTGCTGCAAAAGATCCAACGCCTGGTCGTAGGCGGGCGGGCAGTCCGGCAGGCATTCAAGCAGCATATTGACCACCTGATCCAGCTCATCTATATCCTCTTTATCTTCCAGATATTTCCAGTAGACGGTAAAACAGTTATAGTTGCTGGTTTTATCGGCCAGATCCACCAAAACCTGCTTTAAATCGCTGCGGGTATACATATCCGAAGCGTCCATCTCTGCCACGGCCTTATCCACGGCATCAAAATCGCCTTCGATCACGGCCTGGCGAAAACGATTCCAAACCTCCAGATATTCGGAAAAATCGCGGGCGGCTGCCCGGTCTTTTTTTTGCAGGGCCTGCAAATCTTCTTCGCATTCGTCTTCGTTGACCAGATAATGTTGAAACGCCTCATAAAACTGATATTGTTTTACGGCGGAGATAAACGGATTTTTACGAAACAGTGCCATATGATTTCCTCCTTAATGAATCATGGTATTTGCGCCAAAAACGCGATGCAGCACATCGGTAAAGGGCATAAGATCCTCCACAACGGAGAGCCTGTGCGCCCGGTTTTCCGGCTGCACCTCCAGCATCATCAGCCCGTCTGCCAGGGCGTAGGGGGTTTGTGCCTGCATAAGCAGGTATTGTTTTTCCTGATGCTGTAAAACGGCTTTGAGTTTATAGGTTATACATCGGTTTTTGCCATCTGCTTTTTTCACGACAAACGCCTGTTTCATCCACAGATTCAATGCGCGCCTCCCTGTAAATCCAAATAGTTTTGTAAAATCAGCTGCGCGGCCAATTTATCCACCACGCCTTTGCGCTTTTTTCGGGACACGTTGGCGCCGATCAGTGCGCGCTGTGCCTGAACGGTGGTCAGCCGCTCATCGGAAAAGACCTGTTCGCAGGGCAAAAATTCCTTGAGCGCAGCGCCGAATGCCCGGCATTTTTCCGCTGCGGGTCCCTCGGTGCCGTTCATGTTTTTCGCAAGGCCGATGACCACTTTTTTTGTGCCCAGCGCCTGTAATTTTTCGGCTACGGCCGCGGCGTCTTTTTGTAAATCGCCCTTGCAATGGTAGCTTTCTACGCTGCTGGCCAAAATTTCCATTTCATCCGAAATGGCAATGCCGATGCGGGCCTGGCCCACATCCAATCCTGCAATTTTCATTTAAAACACCTTAATACAAAATTCCGGGCAGGAGCCCGCACAATAGCCGCAAAGCACGCAGCGCGAAAGATCCGGCACGGCTTTGCCGTTGATAACATGAATGGCGTTTGCCTGGCAGCGTCTTTCGCATGTGCCGCAGCCAAGGCACCAATCCGCCACATGAAGCCGGCGGCTTTGCCGCTTAACTGCCTGCAAAAGCGAAGGCGTGCATCTGTTTTCAAACAGCGCGGTGTTGCATAAAATTTCGTCCCGGCTTTGCATGCCCACGGCCAGGCAATCTACAAAGGGCTTGTCCAGCACATAGCGGATGCTTTCGGCAGGAGAAGAAGAAAAATGCCCGCCGGCCAGCGCTTTGATGGCCACCACGCCTTTGCCGAAATCGTGTGCTTTGCAAAGGGCGGCCTCCATATCCTGTTCGCTGCCGTCTATAATGCCCACGCCGGCGCGGTTGCAAATGGCTTCCACGACATCGATCAGCGGATGGGTGGAGGCGGCATCGGCACAGTCCACAAAATGGGTGGACACCCCGATGGCGCGAATCACGCCTTTTTCTTTCAGCGCTGCAAAGGTTTGCAGCGCCTCGGCATGGCCTTTTAGGGTGTAGCGGCTTTCCTGTTCGTGCAGCATCATCACATCCAGCGTTTTGCGGCCAAGGCCGGTTAAGGCTTTGTCCACGCTTTCCAGCGCGCCTGCCCTGTCATAGGCATGGCATTTTGTCATCACGATTATATCCGGATGGCGGATAAGCGCCTTTTGAATGTGCGGATAATTTTGATAATACTCCGCCGTATCCAGGCAATTGATGCCTTGCAAAAAGCCCTCTGCCAACAGCTCAGCGCCGGTTTCCGGCGAAAAGTTCCGTTGCAAAGGGCCCATCGTCAACGTGCCAAAGCAAAGCCGTGATACGTTCAAACCGCTTTGTCCCAGTTTACGAATTTCCATTTATCTGGTTTTACGCGTAATGTAATAACGCACGACCTCTTCTAAAAGCTCATCACGTTCAAAGCGGCAAATCAGGCTTCTGGCATTTTGATAGCTGGTGATGTAGGTAGGATCGCCGGAAATTAAATAGCCGACCAATTGGTTAACGGGATCATACCCTTTTGTTTTCAATGCCTCGTATACACGCAGGAGGATCTGTTCACAGGACTCATCGCGTACAGGGGCGAAAGCCATCGTACGATCGTCTCTATCCATGTTTTTTACCTCAATTCTGAAAATTGCGCTAATGCGGTTGATATAAGTATACCTGAAATCCGGCCATATTTCAAATATTTTACAAAAGAAAAAAGACAGCGGATTCGCTGCCTTTTTCAAAAGGAACTTATAGTTGAATTCCCATTTGTTTTGCGCCGCGCTCCACGCGCTTGGAAATCTTTTTCATGCCGTTGGCGTTCAGATCTCCCGTGATGGCCAACGCCGCCGTGGCGCCCAGAATCGTGCTGACTGCCATGCCCGCTACCCAATACTTGCTTTTCATTTGCCGCGTCCCCTTTCTTTAGATGTTCTATCCCTAGTATGAACAAACGCACGCGCGCTCATGAATGCGTTATTTGGCAGCATTGACACTTTCAGCCAATTGTTATTTTTCGTTACGGTCGCGATAATCTTTCAGCGCGGCTTTCACGGCCTGTTCGGCCAGCACGCTGCAATGGATTTTGGCCGGCGGCAACCCATCCAGCGCTTCGATGACGGCTTTGTTGGAAAGATTTTCCGCTTCGTCGATGGTTTTGCCTTTGATCATTTCGGTGGCAATGCTGGAAGTGGCCACGGCCGCGCCGCAGCCGAAGGTTTTGAATTTTACATCTTCAATAACGCCGTCGTCGTTGATCTTCATGGAAATTTTCATAATATCGCCGCATTTGGCATTGCCCACTTCGCCAACGGCGTTGGCATCCGGCACATCGCCGACATTTCTGGGGTTCATAAAATGATCCATTACTTTTTCGCTATACATAGAGTTTACCCCTCCTTATGCTTTGTGATACAGCGGAGACATCTGCCGCAGCCGCTCTACAATGGTTTTTAAAGTTTCGATGGTATACAAAACGTCTTCTTCGGTGGTGCAGGCGCCCAACGTCAGCCGCAAAGAGCCGTGCGCAATTTCATGCGGCAGGCCGATGGCCAGCAGCACATGCGACGGATCCAACGAACCGGAGGTGCAGGCGCTGCCGCTGGAAGCTGCGATGCCCGCCCGATCCAGCAACAACAAAAGCGATTCGCCTTCGATATATCGAAAGCAAATGTTTACGTTGTTGGGAAGGCGCTTGGTTCTGTGGCCGTTTAGACGGGTTTCCGGAATCTGCTGCAAAATGCCGTCGATCAGCTTGTCACGAAGAGCGGTAAGCCGCGCGGCGTTTTCTTCCATATGCTCGTTTGCCAATTCCGCCGCTTTACCAAGGCCCACAATGCCGGCAATGTTTTCCGTGCCGGGGCGCTTGCCGCGCTCCTGCGCGCCGCCTTCAATGAGGTTTTTCAAGATAACGCCTTTGCGGATATACAACGCGCCCGTGCCCTTGGGGCCGTAGAGCTTATGCCCCGTGATGGAAAGAAGATCGATATTCATCTTGTTTACATCAATGGGCACCGCGCCGAAAGCCTGCACGGCATCGGTATGAAACACAACGCCCTTTTCCTTGCACACCGCGCCGATTTGCTCAATGGGCTCGATGGTGCCGATTTCGTTGTTGGCAAACATGACGGAAACCAGGATGGTCTTGTCCGTAATGGCGTTTTTCACCTGCTCCGGCGTTACCAGGCCATTTTCGTCTACCTCAAGATACGTTACCTCAAAGCCCTGTTTTTCCAGCGCCTGGCAGGTATGCAAAATGGCGTGGTGCTCAATGGCGGTGGTGATGATATGGTTTCCTTTGTTTTTATGCTGATAGGCCATGCCGCGCAGCGCCCAGTTGTCGCTTTCGGTGGCGCCGGAGGTGAAGAAAATTTCGCTCGGCGTGGCGCCGATGGCGTTTGCCACCTGCTCTCTGGCATGGTCGATGGCTTTTTTGGTCTCCCTGGCGAAACTGTGTATGCTGGAGGGGTTCCCAAAATGCTCGGTAAAATACGGCGTCATGGCGTCTAACACTTCCGGCTTTACATAGGTTGTAGCCGCATGATCCATATAAATTCTCTTTTGTTCCATTTAGATTGCCTCCCATGCGCCGCAGGCGTGGTTGGGCCGCTGCAGCGCCAATTCTTTTTCTTTTTCCAGCATATCCCAAAGCGTAACGGAATCGATTACATCATCCACGCTTTGCCGTATTTTACGATACAGATATGCTTCGATACAACGATTGCTCTGGCAGCCGGTAAAATCCTGCTCGGCACAGGCGGCCGGTGCCATGCTGCCTTCCAGCGGGCGGATCACATCGCCCACGGAGATGTGTTTTAACGGCTTTGCCAACGCATAGCCGCCCTGCGCGCCTCTGGAGGATTCGATCACGCCGGCTGCGCGCAGCTTTTTGAAAAGCTGTTCCAAATAAGGGGCGGAAATGCCGATGCTTTCGGCCAGATCCCGCATGGGAACGGGGCCTTGTCCTTCCCTTCTGGCCAGCTCCATCACGGCTTTGAGGCCATACCGGCCCCGTGTTGAAAACTTCATGCCGCGCCTCCATTTCCAAGTGTTTTGCTCTGGATTGATTAGAAAATATCATATCCTATTATTTTTGTCAACTTTATTTTCCCATATTCCTATAAAATTGGTATGTTTTTGTATTTTCCCTGAAAAAACCGGCCGATGGGCAGTTAAAACGATGGGATTTTGGGGTGCAAGAAACCCGCCCTCTGCCCGCCTGCACTTTTTGGACACATAAACATAAGCGAAAAAAATGCGGCTTAAAATACGCTTGGCCCGCAGCGTTAGTGTTGCCTGTTTCGCCGTTTCTTACCGGCGAATTTTAACAGTCATGCTGTATTTTGAGTTTTTAGAAAAGTCAACCTAAAAATTAAAAGAGTTGTTCTTTTGCTAAATATGTAAACCTTTAATATTACGCCGTAAACAAATTGTTTTTGAGAGATTTGATGCCCCTATGCCGCTTTTCCTTTTTGCAGCCGAAGCCGGGGTTGGGTTGCGTTTTTCCATAAAGTAAGCGATGTTTATAAAAAAAGAGACGCCGTTGTTTGGCGTCTCTTTGTGTTTTGCGGAAAGGATCAGTCTTCATACAGCGGGAAGTTTTTGCACAGCGCGATGACCTGTTCTTTCACTTCCGGCACGGCTTGTTCGCCCTGCTGGATTACCTTGGCGATAAACGCGGCGATCTGCTTCATCTCGTCCTCTTTCATGCCGCGGGTAGTCACGGCCGGTGTGCCGATGCGGATGCCGCTTGTGACAAACGGTTTTTCCGGATCGAACGGAATGGCGTTTTTATTGGTGGTAATGTTGGCCGCATGCAACAGCTTTTCCGCCTCTTTGCCGGTTTTGCCGGTGCCGCGCAGGTCGATCAGCATCAAATGGTTGTCCGTGCCGCCGGAAACCAGGCGGATGCCGTTTTCCGTTAAGCCGGCGCTTAAAGCTTTGGCGTTTTTCACGATCTGCTCGCAATAGGTTTTAAATTCCGGCTGCAAGGCCAGTTCAAAGGCCACGGCTTTGGCGGCGATGATATGCATCAGCGGGCCGCCCTGCGTGCCGGGGAAAATGGCTTTGTCGATCTGCTTTGCATATTGTTCTTTGCAAAGGATCATGCCGCCTCTGGGGCCGCGCAGGGTTTTGTGCGTGGTGGTGGTTACAAAATCCGCCACGGGCACGGGGCTGGGGTGCACGCCGGTGGCCACAAGGCCGGCGATGTGCGCGATATCCACCATCAAATACGCACCGACTTCATCGGCGATTTGGCGGAATTTATCAAAATCCAGCACGCGGGTATAGGCGGAATATCCGGCCACGATCATCTTCGGTTTATGCTTGAGGGCCTGTTCGCGCACCTGATCGTAATCAATATAGCCGGTTTCGGCGGATACGCCGTAGGAAACGAAATGATAGTTTTTCCCGGAGAAATTGACCGGGCTGCCATGGGTCAGATGGCCGCCATGATCCAGGCTCATGCCGAGGATGGTATCGCCCGGCTGCAGCATGGCAAAATACACCGCCGCGTTGGCCTGCGAACCGCTGTGCGGCTGCACATTGGCATGCTCTGCCCCGAACAGCTTTTTGGCGCGCTCGATGGCCAGGTTTTCTGCAACGTCCACATATTCGCAGCCGCCGTAATACCGTCTGGCCGGATAGCCTTCGGCGTATTTGTTGGTTAAAATGGAGCCGGCCGCTTCCAGCACGCCTTCATCCACAAAGTTTTCACTGGCGATGAGCTCTAAATGCGTGCGTTGGCGGTTGAGTTCCTGTTGGAACACTTCATAGATGGCAGGGTCAATCTGTTGGATTCTTTCATAGTGCAACATGTCGGTTTCCCCTTTCAAAAAAGTTAAGCTATTTACAAAATAGCGCTGGCAAAAAGCAAGGCGTTATTTTAGTATCTCACAAATCTGCGGCTGTAAGGTGACATCCTTTTCAAAGCGCTTATTGTTCATCCGCAAAAGGACATACGCCAAGCCCGCTCCGATGAGGCCGGCAAAGGCCGCAATGAGCTCCCGGCTGTTTTCAGGTGCTAGCCAATAGCCAAGGCCCACGCCCGCAAACAGCATGGCAAGCGGGAAAATATAGGCAAGCCACGTGGCGCGCAGCATGCTCTTTGCGCCCAGCTCCACGCGGACTTTATCGCCCACCTGCGCATTTTTCTCGTTGGGCAGCCAAACCTGCATCTGTGCGCCGTCTGCCCGCTGGCAAGCGCCGCAATGCTGGCAGGCGGAGCTGCGCTCAAACACAACCAGCGCCCGCTTTTTTTCCAGCTGCACCACAGTTCCGATTTCTTTCATTGCTTGCTCCTCAGTTGTTCTACCGTATATTGGGCCAACAACAGCCCCATCGCGGACGGCACAAACATCATGCTGCCCGTGGGGCGGCCCTTTTTCAGCGGTGTTTCTTCGGAATATACCACAGGATGCCGAAAAACGCCACGTTTTTTTAATTCTCTGCGCAAAATACGGCATACCGGGTCGCCGGCGGTTTGGTATAGGTCTGCCAATTTTAATTTTTGCAGGTCCAGCCGATTGCCGGCGCCGGTGGCGGAGACGATGTTGATCTTTTTCTCATGCGCCATGGCAATTAAGCAGAGCTTATCTTCCATGCTGTCTATGGCGTCGATGATAAAATCCGGCGCGTGGCCCAGCAGCGCTTCGGCGTTTTGCACGGTAAAATGCGTATCCACCGCCATAATACGGCATTGCGGCGCGATGGCGCGCATTCTTCGCGCCAACGACAGCGCCTTATTTTGCCCAAGGGTGGCTCGCTCCGCCACGATCTGCCGGTTTAGATTGGAAAGCGCTACGGTATCGCCGTCTACCAAGGTCAGCATGCCGATGCCGCTGCGGCAAAGCGCCTCGGCGGCCGTGCCCCCCACGCCGCCAAGGCCTACGACCATCACATGCGCACGCCGCAACGCTTCCACACCGTCTTGGCCGATGAGAAGCTGCGTGCGCGCCTGCATGGTTTCTTCGTTATAGCTGTTCATCGCGCACGGTTTCAATGTGCAGTTCATCCAGCTGCTTTTGCTCCACATAATACGGAGCGCCCGTCAGCGGGCAGGTGCCGGACTGCACTTTCGGGAACGCGATTACGTCGCGGATGGATTTACTCTTGGTTAAAATCATCACCAGGCGGTCCAGCCCATAGGCCATGCCGCCGTGCGGCGGGGTGCCATACTGGAAGCCTTCGATCAAGAAACCGAATTTGTCGTTTGCTTCCTCTTTGGAAAGGCCCAGCACATCAAACATCTTGGCCTGCAGATCCGGGTTGTAGATACGGCAGCTGCCGCCGCCTGCTTCCATGCCGTTGATAACAAGGTCATAGGCTTTGGCGCGCACGCGGCCGGGCTCGCTATCCAGATATTGAATGTCTTCATCCATCGGCATGGTGAAGGGATGGTGTTTGGCAACAAAGCGTTTTTCTTCGGCGCTGTACTCCAACAGCGGGAATTCCGTGACCCACAATACATCCAGCTTATCATGATCAATCAAGCCGAGCTTTTCGCCCAGGTGCAGGCGCAGATGGCCCAAAGCATCGAACACGATGTCTTCATCGGTATCCGAAACGAACATCAAAACGTCGCCCACTTCGGCACCCATGCGATCCAAAATGGCCTGGGTTTCCTCTTCGGTGAAGAATTTGACGATCGGGCTTTGCAGTTCGTTTTCCTTGACGGAAATCCACGCCATGCCCTTTGCGCCGTATTGTTTTACATATTCTACCAGGGCATCCAGTTCTCTGCGGGCAAATTTATCTACCCCGCCCTTTACGTTGATGCCGCGGACCGTGCCGCCGTTTTTCACGATGGAGGCAAACACTTTAAAGTTTGTATTGGCCACAAGGTCGCTGATTTCGCACAGTTCCAGGCCAAAGCGTGTATCGGGCTTGTCCGAACCGAAACGGTCCATCGCCTCTTTATACGTCAGCCGGCGGAACGGCACGGGCAGATCCAGCCCCCAGGTTTCGTTGAAAATGCGCTTTACCAGCTTTTCGTTTACGCTCATCACATCATCCGGGGAGACAAAGGACATTTCAAGGTCCACCTGGGTGAATTCCGGCTGGCGGTCTGCGCGCAGGTCTTCATCTCTAAAGCAGCGGACGATCTGGAAATAACGATCCAGCCCGGAGACCATCAAAAGCTGTTTGAACATCTGCGGAGATTGCGGCAGCGCATAGAATTTATTCGGCTGAATGCGGCTGGGCACCAGATATTCGCGCGCGCCTTCCGGCGTGCTCTTGGCCAGCATCGGTGTTTCGATTTCTAAAAAGCCGTTTTCGGAGAAATAGTTGCGCACGATCTGCATCACCTGATGACGCAATTTCATCTTGGCCTGCATTTCCGGGCGCCGCAAATCCAGATAGCGATATTTTAACCGCAGTTCTTCACGAACATTCACGCCGTCTTCAATGTAAAACGGCGTGGTTTTGGCAACGGAGAGAATTTTCAAATCCGTAGCGCGCACCTCGATGGTGCCGGTGGCGATGTTGGGGTTGATGGTTTCTTCATCGCGCAGCAGCACTTTGCCGCGCACCGCCACGACATATTCGTTGCGCAGGCTTTCCACCTTGGCAAAATCCTGATATTCGGCGGAATCAAACACGCATTGAATTACGCCGGACGTATCACGGACGTCGATAAAGATCAGCCCGCCCAAATCGCGCCGGGTGTCCACCCAGCCCATCACGGTTACCTGTTGTCCTACGTTTGCTTCGGTCAGCTGAGCGCAGCGGCAGTCGCGGCTCCAGTCTCCCATCATTTCTGCTTTCATGTTGGTTTCTCCTTTTGCTTATGCCCAGGTAAATTGAGCCAAAATTTTCTGTAAACGATCCAGCGCTTCGCCAAACGGATAGGCCTTTTGTTCGCCGTCTGCCATGGCGCGGATCAACACTTCGCCCTTGGCGCGCTCGTCTTCCCCTTCAAACAATATGCAGGCGGGGCCCAGCTTTTCAGCATAGCGCATGGCACTTTTCATGCTTCGTTTGTTGGGATCAAAATCCGCCTTTACGCCCCTGGCGCGCAGCAGCGTGCAGATTTCCAGCGCGCGCTCGGTATCGCCAAAGGTATTGACAAACACATCGCACCGGGAAGGCACGGGCGGCTCTGCGCCCTGGGCCTGCATGACAAGCAACAGGCGCTCCATGCCGATGCCAAAGCCGATGCCCGGCGTTTTAGGGCCGCCCAGTGTCTCCACCAGACCGTCATAGCGGCCGCCGCCACAGATGGTGCCCTGCGCGCCGATCTTATTGGAAATGACCTCAAAGACGGTTTTTGTATAATAATCCAGCCCGCGGACGATGCCGGGGTCGATTTCAAAGGGAATGTGCAGCGTTTTCAAAGCGCTTTGCAGGCTTTCAAAATGCGCTTTGCAATCATCGCACAGGCAGTCGATCATGCGGGGCGCGTCTTTGGCGATGGCCTTGCAGGCTTCTTCTTTGCAATCCAAAAGGCGGAGCGGGTTTCTCTCAAACCTGTCCTGGCAATCGCGGCACATCTGTTTGATATGCGGCGCAAAATATTCTTTGAGCTTTTGCTGATAGGCGGGCCGGCAATTTGGGCAGCCGATGCTGTTGATATGCACGATCAGCCCTTCTAAGCCCAACGTTTGAAACAGCGCCAGCGCCAGGGAGATAACCTCCGCATCGGTATAGGGCGAAGCGGAACCAAACACCTCCACGCCAAACTGATGATGCTCGCGCAAACGGCCTGCCTGCGGCTTTTCATAGCGAAACACCGGGCAGTTTAGATAATACATCTTTGTGGGCTGCGGGTCGTTGAAAAGCCCGGCCTCCACAAACGCGCGCACAGCGCCGCCCGTGCCCTCCGGCTTTAGCGTAATGCTGCGGCCGCCGCGGTCATCAAAGGTATAGGTTTCTTTTTGCACGATGTCCGTCGTATCGCCGACGCCGCGCAAAAACAATTCCGTATGCTCGATTACCGGCGTACGGATTTCCCGAAAGCCGTAAAGCGAGGTGAGAAAACGCATGTGGTATTCCAGCGCATGCCAGAGATGGCTCTCTGCCGGCAATACGTCTTTGGTACCTTTGAGCGCGGTATATTTCATCAAAACTCCTCCTTATATACAAAAAAGGCGGCCGCCGATAAGGGACGAACAAAGTCCGCGGTGCCACCCTTGTTGAACAAAATCTGTTCCGCTTTCCGCCGATAACGCAGGCGCTGCGTCCCGTTTTGCGGGCTGCTCGGGGAGCGTCTTTGGCAAACGAACCGATGGGCAGCTTGCAGTCTGGGCTGCCCTCCCTGAAAACGGCGCTGTTTGTTACTCTTTCCCGTCCACGCATTTTATTTACTTATTATACCCACCGGCGACAACGCCTGTCAACCATGGAAAAAGGCGGATTTTTGCTCGCAGATTTCCTCTATGCGCTGAATATACAGCGCAATATCGCGCGGGTTGGGCCGGCGAAGAATTTGGCTGCCGACAATGCGCTTGCTTACCGCGCCCACGCCCAGGGCCAACACATCCATCATTTCATCCATCATGGCCACATTGTACAGGCAGGCATCGCCGGGCTTGGCATAGCCCACGTTTTCCAAATTGCCGGCCATGTGCTTTTGCCGGTATAGATAATACGGCTGCATGCCCATTTCATAGGCGGTTTGGCGCGCCAGATCCACCATGGCGGCCACGTCCGCCGCGTTTTCGTGCAGATATTGCTCTTCAATCAGCTTGCTGCCCCGCTTGATGGAAAGCGTATGGCAGGTTAAAGAGCTGGGGGCTAGCGCTTTGATTTGCAAAAGCGTATCGGCAAAATCCGCCGGCGATTCGCCGGGCAGGCCGGCGATGATGTCCGCATTGATATGCGAAAAGCCGAATTTTCGCGCCAGGGTATAGCAATCTACAATCTCCGCCGCGGTATGCCGGCGGCCGATGCGCTGCAAGGTGCGGTCCTGCATGGTTTGCGGGTTGATGCAAAGGCGGTTTACGCCGAATTTTCGGGCCAAGGAAAGCTTTTCTTCCGTGATGGTGTCCGGCCGCCCGGCCTCAAGGGTATATTCATACCCCGTGCCAAAGGCGTCTTGAATGGCCTGCATTACGGTGAAAAGCTGCTCATCCGTCAGCGCTGTGGGCGTGCCGCCGCCCAAATACACGGCGCAGACCTGCTTTTGTTCGTCTTTCAAAAGCCGGCCCGTGGCGGATATTTCCTTTACCAGCGCCGATACATACGCTTCCCTCTGCCCTTTTTTGGCCACAACGGCGGGAAACGAGCAATAGCTGCACCGGGTTACGCAAAAGGGAATGCCCACATAAACGCAAACGCTGTTTTTGTCCGCCTTGGCCATCATATCATCCTGCACGCGGATGATCTCTTCAGACAGCGCCGCCTTTTCCGGCTTTACGCCCAAAACATCGGTAAACTGCGTTTCATTATGTTCCCGCTTTAGCTGGCGCAGCATGCTCACAGGGCGCACGCCGGTTAAGCTACCCCACGGCTGGCCGTGCCCGCAAAGGGTTTCGAGGCAGCGGTAGGTGGCCAATTTAGCCGCGCGCTTATCCAGGCGCTTTTGTATCATGGGTGGCTGGTCCTCCGCTGCGCCCTGGAGGGTGCATTGGGCGTGTTTTCCCTCTGCCTGCACCAAAACGCGGTGCATGGTATGCTCGTTTTCGCAAAACGCCGTATGCTGCACAGATACTTTGGCCTGCTCCGTTTCCGGGAAAAACATGCGCACTTCCTCTGCCAGCTCGTTTTTCATAAACTCTTTTTCCGTCTGTATTTCCAACACTGTCTTTTCCGCCTAAAACAATTTTTTGCTGTCCAGCAAAAGGGTGGTGGGGCCATCGTTTACAAGATGCACCTGCATATGGGTTTGAAACCGGCCTTTTTCCACCGTGAGCCCCTCTTCTTCCAAGAGTTTGCAGACGAGATTGTACAATTCATCCGCGCGCTCCGGCGCTTCGGCGCGGGTGAACCCCGGCCGCCGGCCCTTTCTGGCGTCTCCCAAGAGGGTGAATTGCGAAACCACCAGCACGCTGCCCCCTGCCTGTTGGATGGAGCGGTTCATCTTTTCCGCTTCGTCCTCAAAAATGCGCAGCCCTGCAATCTTTTGCGCGATATAGCGGGCGTCCGTTTCGTCGTCTCCGGTTTCCACGCCCAGCAAGACAACCAGCCCGGCGCCGATTTTTCCTACGGTTTGTTGATCTACGGTTACATAAGCCTCGGTAACCCGCTGCAAAACGGCGCGCATGTTACATCGTCCCCCTGTATGCCTGCAAGACATACGGCATTCTTTGAAACTGCTTGATGATGCGTTCCAGCTGCTCGATGTCTTGAATCATAATTTCAAATTCGGTATAAAAATCGCGGTTTTTGCCCCGGCGGCCCTGCACGCTGGTGATGGGCACGCCCATGTTGGAAAGAATCTGCGTCATCTCCGCCATCACGCCGGTTTTATCCAGGGTAACCACGTTCAAACTGGCGCGATAGCCCTCCGGCGCTTCCTCTGCCCAGGCCACGTCGATGATGCGGTCGTCCCCCTGGTCTAAAAGAGAAGTGAGGTTTGAACAGTCTGCCCTGTGTACGCTCACGCCGCGGCCGCGGGTGATAAAGCCGACGATCGGGTCGCCCGGCACGGGCCGGCAGCAATGCGCCATGCGCACCAGCATATTTTCCTGGCCCTTTACAATTACGCCGTGCGAAGGCATTTTTTTGCGGCTTTCCCTAGCCTTATCAGCGGCCTGCTTGGCCTCTTCCAAAAGCCGGGCCGCACGCTCCTGCTTGTG